>Ga0325402_1002671_pt1 | contig 15759 bp, 6 predicted proteins | sample PopdelMetagenome_22_FD_207212 | JGI IMG/M metagenome (GOLD analysis project Ga0325402, IMG submission 207212) | Populus deltoides microbial communities from Bellville, Georgia, United States - Xylem-PdKOR-R3 | ecosystem: Host-associated > Plants > Phyllosphere > Stem > Wood/Secondary xylem... | reverse complement strand
AATCAAAATATTTGTTTTAAGAAATTTCAACGATTTAAACTTAAATATATACATATATTTCTCTTTTCAAAAATATCTTTTTATTATTTTGATGCAGCAATGATTTTTTGTTAATAAAAAAATCATAACAATTAAAATAAATATTTATAAAGGCTTCATTTTTCTTGTTTGCTAATTTCTTTTTAATTCCGGAGATAACATAAGTCTTTTATGAAAAGGCCTGTTGTGGATACATTTTTGTGTATCACAAAGTTTTTTAATTAAAAAATAAAAAGTTATTATTTATACTTAATAAAATAAAATATTAGATTAACGGAATTATTTAATAAATTAAAATTGCTCTACTGTGCATAAAATGTTGAGCTGTTTTTTTTGTTTTTTTATTTTTTTATTTTTTATGCCCTTTTGTTTTTTTTTTTTTTTTGCTGTTTTTTTTGTTTTTTTATTTTTTATGCCTTTTTGTTTTTTTTTTTTGTTGTTTTCTTTGTTTTTTAATGAATTTTTTTAATTTAATTTGTTAATGTTAATTTTTTTATTTAGTTATCAAACTTTCATGACATGGATCCCGGATTTGACGGGTTAACCTGATTTGACGAGTTAACCCGGAATTTATTTTTTGTTTTTTTTGTTTTAATTAATTTTTTCGTTAAGTTTAGTTTGTTAATGTTGAATTTCTTTCTATTTAATTATTAGACCTTCATGACACCTATCTCGGGTTTGACAGGTTAACCCGTCAATTTTTTTTTTCTATTTAGTTATCAAACTTTCATTGCGCGAATCTCAGGTTTGACAGGTTAACCTGATTTGAAGGGTTAACCCAATTAATTCAGTTTTTTTTTCTTTTTCTTCATATAGGTTTTTTTTGCTTTGTTTTTTTAATTAATCTATTTAATTATCACACTTTTATAACATGACCTTGCAACCAGACCCACATCCAAGATTCTTGAGTCTGATGTTACAGCCAGACTCACTGAAACTTTAGTCATGTAAGTTTAATATTATTATTATTAATATTATAAATATTACTCTTTGATCAAGTATTATAGCCAAACTTAAGACTCTTAGATATAGTTTTGTAAAAAGATCTCAATCTTTTAAATTTTAACTTTTTTTTATTTGATAATCCAAAACAGGTGTTAATGTTATCAAATTAAGCGCCGAGCTAAATTTTTTCTAGTAAAAAAATAAATGTAAATACAGTAATTTAAAAAACAGTAAATAATAATAAAATGTACATGGTAGGGAATTCAAAGGCATAATTGTAGAGAAGGTTCGGTAACTTACACGCTATTTGGAATTGCATTATAAGCTATGTTTAATGAAAATTTAAAAAAAAAAATATTGTTTAAAATTAATTTTTTATGCTTTTAAATTATTTTAATATATTAATATCAAAATAATTTTTATAAAATAAAAATAAATATTATTATAATATATTTTTAAATAAAAAATATTTTTAAAATCAACTACTGCCGTGATCTGTACACCCCTTTATCAAGGAAACAGAATAATGTGACAATTAGAGTTGAGGTGGTCAAGAAAATTAACGACAATTTATATGCTTTTCGATGTGCTTTAAGAAATTTCAGTGAATGTCTTGAAAGATGATGTGGGACCATTTGGGCACGTGGAACGCGCTTTGCAGCTTGACTTCTCACCTTCCAAGAAATTTCTGCTCCTTCACCGTTACATGAACAATGAATTTGGGCGTTTGTAAGTATAATAATTATTATTTTTTAAAGTAATTGTTTTTATAAATATATTAAAATAATATTTTTTTATTTTTTTAAAATTATTTGAAAACACTAAAAAATTATTAATTTTAAATAAAAAAATAAAAATAAAAATTTTCAAAAATATTTTTAAAATATAAAAATAAACACCAGTCTTTACCTTGTAATTTTTTTTTTTAATGCAGCAGTCATATGTTGTCACTCTAAATTTAATTTTCAGACTTAGCTTTGATATATTCAACTTCGATATTATTTTTTATTTGCATTGAATAATTGTCAAATAAATTCAAAATTATTGAGTGTAAAATATTATTTTTAATAGTTAAACATATATTAAAAAACAATTGTTATACGTACTCAAATATCTGATGGATAATTCATTAGTAACTACAATCTCAATTATCCTCATTATTAAAAAAAAAACATGAATTTCTTAATAGCTTGTGAATATCTTAGAAGAGTAATATATTTATATGGATAACAATTGATATATAATGTTAAGAAAAAAATTATCAATGAGTTTATTTTTTTTTAAATTGTGAGAATTATTCCAATTAATTTGTAGTTCGTTATAATTTAACTCATTTTGGTTATATATTATATTTATTATTTATATATTTAAAATAGTAATGAAATAAATAGAATAGGTTTACTTGATGTACCTATGTTATATACGTATAAGTACTAGTTAACTTACCTGCTTTTCAATGCGAGTTGGATAAAAAGAAATTAACACAAAGAAAAATACTTTGAGCACTATTAATGTATTTTTTAGCTTGTAGAAAATTTCAATGAGATTCCAGTTGTATGGAAAGTAAATATCCATAGTTATTCATTATTCATTGATATATGTCATGTTTTCCAATTCATTAAGAAGATAAATTTTTAAAGTTGTGATTTGATTCTGCTAGCAAATTATGAAAATAATTTTAGTTTTATTTAAATTAGTTGGATTATTATTCTATTTATCCTTGAGTTATTATTAGACATTTTAGAGATATTATGATCTTTATTTAAATTTAGGTTCATAATATTATTGTTATTTATTAGGTTTATCCATATCCATTAAGGATGTCCTATTAGACTTGAGATTTTTTTAATATAAATACTCTTTTGTAAAGACAGGGTTAGACTATATTTTTACTGAAGAAATTGGCATTCTTACTATCTTTTATGGTCGAATGATTCTCATACTAAGTTGATTAAACTTGCAAACTCTTCGAATGATTGATCAATTTCATTATGATTTTATACTACTCGTTTGTGACTCTTTATAGACGTAAGGTGAGGGTGATCATTGTGTAGTCATAATGTATCATGTTTTTAAAGTTATCCTTATTATGGTTAGGAATATATAAGGAATAATGATCGGTTTATATATACTATGTTGGACTAAATCTTTGGACGATCGGTCTATATACACTGGGGATGATCTTTTACAGAGCTCAAAAGGAATTCAGCGATGGTTCAAGTTCGAGTTCAGAAAATGATTTCAAGACTAGATAGTGCTTATGAGTTCTTGGCTTGTTTGTATTTGTCTTGTATCTTTCGGAACTTTCCCCTAGCTGAACATTTTATTGTTAACTAGAAAATAATAAATATGTGCATAATAATAAAAGAAAGGATAGTATAATGATGATGCCACTAGCATATTTAGGTGATGATTGGGAGTGTGATCATTGATGAGTTTTGATTAAACCACATAAATTTGTATGAATCAGTGTTTGGTTAAGGTTGAGCCCTTTAAGAATTGAGGTTAACCTCAGTTTGAAAAAAAAAAAAAAAGCTACACAAACCAGCTACAAGCTTCTCACCTCATTTTTTATATCCACTGGCAAAAACACACAGAAGATAGGAGAGAGAAAAACTGTTGCAAAAAAACCTTCCCAAATTAACTCTTTCTCTTATACCACCCTGTAAGAACACCTTGCAATAGTCTTTTAACTGGGTATATTCATTATCTCTCTCCCAATAAACTTTTATCATTTATCTTTTTTTATCCTTTCCTCTTAGAAATAATTTTATTTCTTGTTTTTCTCCTTTTAAAAAAATATTACTTATCTAAAATTTAACCTACCTGATACGTTTCTCAAAGGTAATGATCTTATAGATCTGTTTAAAGGTATTTTGAATCAATTTTTTTTGTTCTTTACACTGAGAACCTTTTTTTATTTCTTCTTTATCTTCAAAATTAAAACTCAGATCTGGCACCTTGTTATTTTATTAATGTAGAGTAAAAAACAATTAACTGCAAGTTTGTTTGACTGCTTTTTATAGTGACATGTCTATTGTTCCAAAATCTTTCTGCAGATTTGTGTTGGTTTTAGAGGTACAATAAGAAGAGGAGCCCAAAAACTAGTTTGGGAACAACTAGTGAAGGTGTTGGGAAGTAGGTAATGTATTTCTTTCTTTATTAATCTTTAATTAAATACATGTTTTAATTACACAAAAATGAAAGTTTGGGTTTTAATTGGAATTATTTACAATATTGTAAACTATGGGTGTTGTGAAATAAGTGTTGCTGTTTTAATAGTTATGCGCACTATTGCGACATTCTGCATGCTTCTTCCTCTTAAATCTTGTAAAAAACTAAATTATTCATACTGAAATTGACACAAACAAATTGTTTGGTTTTATGTTATTTCTTATTTCTGACTTGGGTTAGTTTTGTATGTTAAGAAAGTCATAAGTTAATGGCATTTTTTTATTTTGTTGATATTGATCGGTTCTTTGGCATATAAGATCACTTGGGATCTTATCAATATAGGTCTTTATATGTGGTGTGATGTCAACCTGTTTGCTTTGTTTCTAGCCTTTTAGTTTTTTTTTGTAGCTAGAGCTTACTATTACAACTCACTGAGTTCATCTAAACTTAATAATTAGTTTATTTTGATCAAGGGAATAAAAAAAAAAAAAAAAACCTTTTTTACTATTATTTGTCATTTGTGTTTGCATTATCGGTGAATGCACAACAAGATCTTGTCAATTTATTCATATTAATGTTTTTAAAGCACCCTAGCATAGCAAATTGTTTGTGTCAGCAAGATCTTTTCTATATAGATATCTGATGTTTGTATATTCTATTGAGAAACACATGGTTGTGATCTTTTTTATTTTAATCTTATGTTATAACATAGATTTTGAAAAGTGTTAATTAAATCTATTGAGCTTAGAATTTATAGCTTATCACGCTTTAAACAACATTTACACGTGTTTAGTACACCTGTGTAGTTTTATAGATATGAAGATTGTACAACCATATTTTTTTAGAGTTTATGGTTTGTTGTAGTAATTGAATTTTGATAAAAGGTGAATTATGTTGGATTCACCATGACATACTTCTATACATGTTTCTATATCATCTGATTGCATAAGGTTAGTGGATCTAACTACTATATATACATTTGAGGGTTTACTTTTACTTTTAGGATCCAAAGTCCTTTTTTTTCTTTTCAATTTTGTCTACTTCACTGATTTTTTCGATACTTGTATGTTAATTGTACTTGCAGCAAAGATTAGTTGGTATATTACTAGGTTATAATATATTATAGGTTTAGATACTAGTGCATATTTTCAATACCATATATATAGTTCAGGGTCTAACTTTATATTACTAGGTTATTATTTATAAGTTGTGTTTAGTTTTAGTGTTAATGTTTAAATTACTGTCTAAAAAAATAACATTGGTTGTTCGCTTTAAAATATGTTATCGAATTAGGAATGAAAGGTTCTAAAACTATGGATAAAGATGCTTGGACTAAGAAAATGTTGCATGCCTTTTGTGAACTTTGCATTAAGGCTATTGACATGGGAATGGCACCACATACTTATTTCAATAAAGTTTGTTGAAAATTTTTGTTGACATCTTTCGAAGAACAAACTAAACATTCATTCACCAAGGCACAATTAAAGGCACAATTAAAGAAGATATAGGATGACCGCAAAAAGGATTAGAAAATATGGAGGAAGCTTATTTTTTAAACTAGTGTTGGTTAGAGTGGTGAATTATAAATTATTTCTATAAATGATGAGCAGTGGAAAGTAAAAATTCAAGTTATTTATCATGATTATTAATTTTTAATTTGTTCATATCTTATTTAATAATTCATAAATTATTTAAAGTTGCATTAATTAATTGTATTTGTTTTGTGTAGGGATTAGAGGAGAAAATAAGGTTTAGACATATTAATAACAAATCATTTGAAGTTTGATAGAATGTTCTTAAATGTTATTGCTATAACAAAAACTGATCATTCTAGAATTATATACTAAATTAAGGTAGTAAGGAAATTCAGTACGTTTCGAAGCTGATCATCTGATATGCCAAATATTTTCAAGGCTATTGAATATAAAATAATATTTTTAATATTTACAGATATATCAAAAATAACTTTTTAGACATGCTCAAATAACTGAAGAATACTTCATTAATAAATATAATTTCGATTATTTTCATTATTGAAAAAAAATTATTAATAGCTTGTGCATATCTTGTAAAATTTACGTGGATAACAATTGATAAATGACGTTAAATAAAATGATAAATGTGATTTAAATTTTATTATTATAATTTGTATTTTATTATAATTTAACTCATTTGGTTTATCTTCAATAATCAATACTTATTATTGAAGTAAATCTCTGAAATTATGCAGCTGGGCTTCTCTGAAATTATGCCGCTGGGCTTGCACTTCGGCTTGTAGCCTTAAGCCCGTTGAAGTTTGATTTTGTTGGGACACCAAGTGTATGGACCACATGATGGACTAAGAAAAAATAATCTGGCTAAGCGACAGCAGAAACCAGTCCACTCCATGCGGTTTCCCATGCCTAGAATCAAAAGCAGTGTTTTGGGAGCCCTTTTTAAAATTTTTGAATTTTTTTAAATAATTTTTTTTTGTATATTTTTATATTTTTTTGATGTGTTGAAGTCAAAAATAATTTTTTAAAAATAAAAAAAATTTTATTTTGATGTATTTTTAAGTAAAAAATATTTTGAACCGTCACCGCTATTATAATCTCAAACAGGCTCTAAGGCTGTATTTAGGAGTGTGATTGGAATTATTTTTTAAAGTTTTTTTATTTAGAAAAACATTAAAATAATATATATTTTTTATTTTTTAAAAATTATTTTTGATATTAGAACATTAAAATGATATGAAAATACTAAAAAAATTATTTTGAAACAAATGAAAAATAAAAAGAAATTTTAATTTTTAAAAATATATTTTTTTTAAAGAAAAAAAACAGGATCATACTTTGAAAACATCTGCTGTCATATCCTCCACAAAATCGAAAGAAACAGACAATTTATATAAACAGAAAAGAATCGAACGAGCGAAAAGTTGAAATGATCGAAAGATTGAAGAAGCTGAGAGCGAAAAGTTGAACCATCTGCTTGTCTTTTGTGTTCATCGAAAGAAAAGAAGAAAAAGCTGGGACCAAACCGAACGAGGAAAAAGAAGAAAGCTACTGAGGACAAGAACGTATGCAATGGCCAAACCGAAAAGCTTCATCCAATAAAAATTTCGATGTGATGGGTTGGTGCTCTGTGGGCTAGGCTCTCTTATTAATCACTTCACCGATTTGTCGAATATCGCTTTCTGCCTAGCACGAGACCGTGAGACTAAAGCCGGTTCATGGCGATAAACCTATTAAAATCGCACGATGATCCAGCCGCGGGGACATGGTGATTAATCGCACGAGATGATATATTATTTTTATATAATCTAAAAGATATTAAAAAAGAAGTTGATGGATTAATCGCACCAAACATGTGCCTTTTTGATCGATCACATGATGAGGTTGTTCGCGCAGTCCTCAAGAGGCGTAATATAATGGTAAAGAATTTGAGATTTATACAGCAAGTTTTGAGTTTGAGTCAGGATGTATATTTTTTGTAAGAACCTGAGATAGCCGGTATTTTATTTCCTCGCTTAGACCCATAAAATACACTTTTTAGAAAATAAAATTTTTTTAAATAAAAAAAAAATAGAAAGTTGTTCGCGCGGTGCTGATATGGCTCGGACACAGACGTTAAAATGGATTGAACTCGAAGGTCCACGTAGACGACAATTTGGTGGCTAGAAGATTAAATACTATTATTATATCTAATATATTATTTTATAGATTAAATACTTTTTTAAGATTTGTCTAGGCTCGTAAGCGTCTGTTTAGAATTAGAATAATTATTATTTTTTAAAAAAAATATTTTAATATACACATGTTAAAATAATCTAAACAAATCCATGTTTACGTGAAGATAGCAGAATTATATCTCGAATAGGACAACCAAAGTATTAAAAAACAGAAGCGACAGATTCCACAAGTAAGAAAGCATTTGATTGGTCGGTTGTGTCCAACAAGACAAGACTCGCGCAATAACGAACGCCAAGCCGCCTATCTGACGTGTTAATAGGCTTGCACGTGCCCATCTTGTATTTTGTTCGCATGTACCCCACCATCTGGACCCACAAGGGTTCGTGGGCAACTTCTTTAACTATCAATTCGCAATCAATCCTTAAGAAATATTAGTTTGATGATTAAAAATACTTGTTTTATTTAGATTTAAATATTATTATTATTATTTTAAAAAATTATTAATAATAATTAATCGACTAGTAAATCTATTAACATTTCGATTTATTTAGAAAATGTTATATATTTATTATCAAATAAAAAAATCAACTATTAAATTTTGTATAAAGTTATATATTTATTTAATCGTATCATTTTATAGTGTGTGTGTGTATATAGAATGAAAAACATTATTCTAATAATAAAAGATTTAACTGTAATAAAACGGTAAGTGAACGTTTTTATTAATTAATAATAATTATCAAAGATTATGTCTCTGCTTTGTTTTATGTAATTGTCGCTCAAAATGCTGTTACAACGTCATATTTATTGAAACTTTTGATAATATATACCTTCTTTAAAAAATATTTAAACCATTAATTGTGGCCACAGTCCGTTAAGAACTGATTCAAAAGGGTTTGGGTCATTTAGTTATCGTATTAACTCGCGAGTCATTTGATTAATCCACAACAATTATTTCTATTAAAACAATTATTGACCCAATCAAATTTAAACTATGTATAACTCGCCGTCCAAAACCTGACTAAGTTAACTAGCTCTTATCGTGCCAATATTTTTTCTAGTTCAACTTAAAATTTAATTTGAATCAAGCACCTATCACAAGTTTTTTGAATTAGACCATCAAGTCGAGCCAATTTAAGACCCACTAGATAGGTGGTCCGCGTTTAGCCCCGAGCTTTTTATTCTTTCCATCATAAAAAAGATACCAAGACGATGCAAATTTTTTTTTTAAAATCTAAGATTTTGGCTAATGAGATTTAAAAAGGATTAAAAAGCAGTAAAAAAAACTCATATCAAACTAGTAAAATTATTGAATTCATGACCCCTAGACATGACATCGAGATAACTCAATTAAAAAAAAATTAAAAAAAACTTAATTAAAAAACAAAATTCCTTTAGATATTGCCTTAAATTAAATGCTACAATTATTTTTAGTTTCTAAAGGTAATGAAACAACTTATTTATTTGGAAATAAATTCAAAACCTAAAACCTAAAAAGCTCATTGACTAAAAATATCACCATACCTTTGGACCTAATGCATGTTATTTTGCCGATCAAGAGATAAAATCAGTCTTTTACTGTGAATTTGTATCGTAAAATATTAATGTCTTTTAGTATATACTATAATGATTTAATCTCAAGATTTTTTTTAAATAAAGATTTTAATATCAATTGAAAAATCATTTCAGATACTATTCCTTAACTCTGGGTTCTTGGGTACAAGAGATGCTAATCATGAATAATTAATCTGTCTAAGCGATAGCAGAAACGATCGAGTCCAATTCATGCGAATTCGCATGGACAAGAACGTGTGCAATGACCGAACCGAAAAAAGCTTCATCCAATAAAAGTTTCTAATTGATCACTTCGCAGATTTGTCGAATATCACTTTCTGCCTAACGCGAGACCGCGAGACTAAACCTGTTAAAATCGCCCGATGATCCTGCCGACAGCTCCGATTCACTAAAATAAAAAAAAATGATATATTATTTTTTAAAATCACTTGTAATAATAAAAAAAAATTGATAATATCGAATCTCCTAAACCGCGGGGACATGGTGATTAATCGCACGAAATAATATATTATTTTTTTTATAATCTAAAAGATATTAAAAAAGAAGTTGATGGATTAATCGCGCGAAACATGTGCCTTTTTGATCGGTCACATGATGAGGCTGTTGGAGTTGCCGCGCGGTGCTTATATGGCTTGGACAGATGTTAAAATGGCTCGAACTCCAAGGTCCACGTAGACGACAACTTGGTGGCTAGAAGAGGGCCCTTGAAAGGACCTGTCTCCTAAAAGAATCGAACGACTTCTTGTTCGCTTTCATACTGTGATGCGAAAAGAGTGAGAGAACGTACGATGATTTCTCAGCCCCACTCGATGATTTCTTCCCATTGATGGTTATATGGACCGTCCCCTAACACATGTTTCACTCTATTTCTTTTTCTTTTTCTTTAAAAAAAAAAGAAAAAACAAATGGCAGGCCTGGTTGCTCCGGTGAAGCATTGTCTGGGATCTTGTATCGAGTCTTGAACCAGATTTTGATTATTTTTTAAATTATTCATTTTATTAATCCAATTAAATTTAAAGAATTCTATGTATCAACTCATGATTTGAGTAATTTGATCAAATTAAAAAAAATATAATCAATTTTATCGTTGTTTTTGCTTTTTTATTTTAATTACCGTATTATTGTTTTAAAAAATTAAAAGAAAATCAATAAACCCAAATCATTGACTCACTCAACTTATAACTCAAATTAAAAATCAATAATGAGCCGAGTTGGGTCATTTAACTATTGTTACTACCATAAGATTAGTTAGTGCAACTTTAATTCGCACAACCGACAACATACATAAATAAATAATTAGACTTTGATTGAATAACGATGCTAAGGCTTAAAAGCATGCACCGTACATCTCTTTTGTATAAAAAATAAAAATAAATAAATAAATAAAGAAGCATCATGCGATCTTGTAACTTGGATAGTCTTGGACGTCACAGGACAAAGGAGTTTAATAGATTGGAAAACAAATAAAAATAACTATCTTTATTCTTTTTTTAAAATAGATTGGAGAAGTAATTTAAAAAGGCCATTAATATTAGTTTAATGACTATGATAACATAAACATATATATTTGTCTTCAATTCGTTTGACTTTGGGCATTTTTATGTATGTTCATTGAAAGAAAAATTATAAGAAATATTAAATGGAATTATTTAACAATCCCCTCTAATGTTGTTGGACGTCTTTGCCAAATAAATATTTATTTAAAGCTGTAGTTCAACTTATTTTTTATAAAGATTTGAATGCTTTTTTAAAGTTAGATTTTCTTAGTGTTTGTTTTTTTATTGTTTTAATGTGCTGATGTCGAAAATAAGTTTTAAAAAATAAAAAATATATTATTTTAATGTATTTTCGACCAAAAAAAATATTGAAAAACAATTATTACCACACTCTTAAATACCCCATAGATTGGATAACTTATGTAAGATAGATTAAATCTACTTTTATTAAATATTTTCTTTCAAAAATCAAGATAATATAAAACTTGTAGATAAATAATTAAGAAAGAATAAAAATGAAAACATAATTAAGGTAGGCAGAAGATGAATTTAATTCATTATAAGATATTGATCATTAAATCAAAAACATTACCAATAAGAATTTGCTTAAAACTTATATTCTTACTCGTGTTTGAAGGATCTCACACACACCGTTGATATTTAATCTATAGTATTGGAAAATTAGAAAATTTACTTGGAATTATTAATTAATTGCAAGGGGAGTTTGATTTTTTGGCCACGTGATAAGTAGACGTACTTATCTGATAAGTAATACGACCATTGCTTCGGAAGCATCCACAATTTCAGAACTTTTTCTTAAAGAGAGAAAAAAAACCTACCATCTTTCGTTGCTAAAAAAGAAAAGGCATAAAAACAAGAATCGGATCTTTCAACAGATTTCTCTGTCAGCTTTGTCACCTAGCAAACAATAAAAGAAAAATATTTTAATTAAAAACAATTTGTTTAATTGACTTAAATCCATGTATGTGATTTATGAGGTGTTTTTCATCATTTGTTGAGATAATCTCATGGAGCCCATGGAAACAAACAACCGATGGGGAGTGGTAATTAATTTATGGAACTAATGAAGAAAAATAAGATTAATTTGCAATCCAAGAAAAAGTCTGAAACGTTTCGCTTAATTACAGGCCAAAACCATGGGCATGGTGAGCTTCCGAGCGTTCACTCTTTCACTCCCATGATTACAAGATCTAGCCAAGACATATTCAGGATCATAGCTAGTGCCATACAGAAGATGAAATATGCAGAAACGACTTTGAATACTTGTACAGCTAGGATATTAAACTCCTCTGAGTTCCCCGGCCGGCCAAAAGTACCCTCCCCGCCGAGAGAAAAGAGAGAGCAGGAACAAGACTACAGCGTAAGAACACCACCCTCAGAAACATCAGCTGATACTAGAATCAAGATGGAAGATACACCTATTTTACATGCCTGGATCAGTACGTAGCTTCTTCTTCTTCTTCTTCAAAGAGGATTGCTCCAAATATCTTGACCGAATAACTTGAGTTTTTTCCGTGCTTCAATTCCGAATTGCGGACCCTCAGCTCCATCACTGTGCGCGACAGAAAAGATGACTTCATCGCCTTCCTTGAGACCCCTGTTTTTGACAAACTTAATCCAGCCTGAAGAGAGGACTGGTTTGGGGTGGGGATCTTTTCTTCTCGTGGTACACCGGAATCTCCATCGACGACCATCTATGTCGAAGACAGCAACATCTTTCGAGTATTTTCCTTTTGGGATTTGGAAAGCGGAGAGGCTATCCATTGGAATTGTCATTCTATGATCAATGTCAGTCTTTGATAGACTCTTTTTGAATAGCTTTTTTGACATAATGATAGGCATGGGAGATCCTGGCATTATCTAAAGATAGATTCTCTCACAAATTGAGAGCTGCTGTTGCAAGTGCAAGTGCAAGTGCAGCACTCCCTCTATTTATAGAAAATAACAAGGGGTCAACTTCATAATAGTCCCCAATCTTTAGGGACAATTCAATTAGATCTCCATAGTGTCAATAAATTCTCAAACAGATTTTCCTTCTATATATTTCAATTAACAAAACTATGAATTATTAATTTCTTTATATAATGCCTCTTTGGTACCGTGGTACATTGTATTTTTTAAAAACATATTTTTAAATAAAAATATATTAAAATAGTATTTTTTAATAAATTTCCAAATAAAAAACAATTTAAAAAGCAGAAACTACCATAGCATCAAATGGATACATAATCTATACTATTACATGATTAGAGAAATTTGAGTAATTTTATAAATTTTTAATGAAATATAAAAAAAAAGTGCATTTAATGTGATATTAATTGAAATTAACTAATAAAAAAAATTCTAATCAACAATCTATTATTATTAGATGTAATCTAGATTATTTTTATAGATTGAATACTTTTTTAAGATTTGTTTGTTTTTAAAATATTTTTTTATAAAAATAAATTAAAAAAAATATTTTTAAAAAAAAATTAATTTTAAAATCATTAATCAAAATAATCTAAACAAATCCATTTTTACGTGATGATAGCAGAATTATATCTCGAATAAGACAGCCTAAATATTAAAAAACAGGAGCGACAGATTCCACATGTAAGAAAGCATTTGATCGGTCGGTTGTGCTCAGCAAGACAAGACTCGCGCAATAACGAACGCCAAGCCGCCTATCTGATGTGTTATTAGGCTTGCACGTGTCCATCTTGTATTTTGTTCGCATGTGGACCCACAAGGGTTCGTGGGCAACTACTTTAACTATCAATTCCTAATCAATCCTTAAGAAATATTAGTTGGATGATTAAAAATACTTGTTTTATTTAGATTTAAATATTATTATTATTATTTTAAAAAAATTATAATAATAATTAACCGACTAGTAAATCTATTAACATTTAGATTTATTTAGAAAATGTTATATATTTATTGTCAAATAAAAAAATCAACTAGCTAGTAAATTTGGTATAAAGTTATATATTTATTTAATCGTATCATTATTTATTATATATATAGAATGAAAAACATTATTCCAATAAAAAAATACTTAATTGTAATAAAACGGTAAGTGAGCATTTTTATTAATAATAATTATCAAAGATTGCAGTAATTCTTATTCATAGGATCGGCCAAGATTCTATATCATAGTCAAACCAAAAGTAATATAAACTACTCGGTGTATAAATATTCTTAAAGTGCTGCTTAAATAAATCTTCTAGTGCTTAAAACAAATTCTTGTACGTGCCATCTCTCTTTTTTATCTTAACTAAAGTTTGATTCATTTAAAACTTTGGCCTTTTCTTTTTAATTTCTTAATCATCTAAATTAAATTTTAAACAACACTAAATTTGCAAATTGAGTAGTTGTAAAGAGTTGGGTTTCTTCATCATATGAGCTGAGTTGAATTAAGCTTGGCCTTTTAAAAACAAATTAAAAAATTAATTTAATTAAAAAAACAGATTTTTTTTACATATTTAACTCAAGTTAAGTCTTAAATTTAGCTAAACCAACATCATGTAACAATGATAGTAGAGTAGTTAAATTTCTTGACAAGCAATTTTTTTGTGTAATTTGCAAAAATAATGGAATTTTTTTAAAATAAAAATATTAAAATCAATTGAAAAATCATTTCAGATAATATTTCTGACTAAGCCATGCTAATCATAAATAATTAATCCGACTAAGCTACAGCAGAAACTAGCCCGATTCATGCGGTTTCGCATGGATTGAATCCCATATCGCAAGAGCTGCACGAATGGGACCCCCCATGTCTAGAATCTTAAGACTCTTGGGAAACATATGCTATCATATATATCCACGACAAAATCAAAAGAAACAAACCATATATATAAAAAGAAAAGAAAAGAAAAGAATCGATCGAGCGAAAAGTTGAAATGATCGAAAGATTGATGAAGCTGAGACCAAGCTTAGCTACCCCACCAAGCTACCCTTAAGAATCCAAGTGTAATGCAAGAAAGTTTTACTGTTTCTTTTGATGCGATTGGAGATCATGCTTAGTCCTTTGTGTTCATCGAAATAGAAGAAGAAAAAGCTTGACCAAACCGAACGAAGAAAAAGAAGAAAGCTACCGAGGACAAGAACGTATGCCTTGACCAAACCGAAAAAGCTTCATCCAATAAAAATTTCGATGTGATGGGGTGGGCTAGGCTCTCTAATTGATCACCACACAGATTTGCCGAATATCGCTTTCTGCCTAACGCGAGACAATGACGCCGGTTCATGGCGATAAACCTGTTAAAATCGCACGATGATCCAGCCGACAGCTCCGAATTCACTAAAATAATTAGTGGGGTCGGATCGAGACATGGAAGATACTGACAACAAGCCATCACACCTAGCTTTACCATCAGCCATTGTCGAGTCATCCACCTAGTTATTGAAATCTAAGCTTGCAGTCCATCAATATCATAATGAATCATCCCAAGCCTGAGCCACACTCGTTTGTTGTCCCCATACCGTTTCAATATCCAAACTACAATTATTAAACCCATACGGGTTGATGGATGGATTAAATAACTTATCAATTCAAGATCTAATTCAAACTAAGTTTTGAATTGAATTAAATGGGAATAGATTTGATCAAAATTGATCAAGATCCGGTTTCAATTTTTTATAAGAAATTTTTTCTTCATTTTTTTAAAAATATAATCTTGAAAAAACATGGTTTTCAATTGATAAATTCAAATTAAAGTGTACAATCCAAGACCCGTTCTTTATACCAGGTTATATATAGTTTAATAACTTTCATTCCACAGATAAGGATATGATCACTCCGCAGAATTGTGAAATATCGCTTGCTGCCTAAATCAATGCTCTTCCGTGAG
>Ga0325402_1002670_pt1 | contig 15760 bp, 12 predicted proteins | sample PopdelMetagenome_22_FD_207212 | JGI IMG/M metagenome (GOLD analysis project Ga0325402, IMG submission 207212) | Populus deltoides microbial communities from Bellville, Georgia, United States - Xylem-PdKOR-R3 | ecosystem: Host-associated > Plants > Phyllosphere > Stem > Wood/Secondary xylem... | reverse complement strand
TTTTTTTTGTTAGCACTATCAAGCTCTGTTCATCCTAAAATTCTAACCAGATTTTATTCAATATATTTTAAGATTCCTCATAAAATTTCAGCTCAATCTGATAGACGGATTGAAAATTACGTCCAATAACGTAAAATTGGTCAAATTGCGATTTTTCATCAAATTTCTGAATTTATCCAAAAATTATGAAATTTTAAATCAAGTTAAATCATATTAGAAGACTCCATATAAATTTTCAAAACTTTTTGATCACTCAATCAAAAATTATAAATTTATTTTTACATAAAATTAATAAAAAAATATTAATAAAATCCTAACTTTAACTTGGAGGACAGCACGCCAAAGCCCTTAGCATGCCTCCGCCCATGTCCATGTACATGCTTCGCTAAAAAGAGAAGCTTGCCCAGTTTTTGTTTGCCAGAAATTCAAACGAGTGCAAGAATTTCAAGTACTGGATCGATATCTTCATGGATTTTGCTTGCAGGGGACAAAACAGACACAGAAAAGCTGAAAGAATGCTCAAGTAGTCAAATGCGAGGATCATTTCAATACTACTGTAACTGTGGAAGGATAGCTTTTGCTCATACGAATACGAGACAACATCTACAAAATCAAAGAACAAAAATTTATCTGCCAAGAAGTCGTCCTCATAAATTTTATAAATGCCCAGCTCAGATTTCTTGAAATCGTTTACTTTCACAACCTAAGTTTTGGTGCTTTGACACATGCTAATCACTTTCTCCTAGCTTAAAAGGACAGCATTGACAGCATAATAGAAATTAAGTGATGAAATTAAAATAAAGTTAAAAAAATTAAAAAACAAAAAAATAACGATTGAAAAAGATAGGACTAAATCTGGTATAAAAAATTAAATAAAATAAAATGACGAGGATGAAATTGAAAAATAAAATAAATCAAGAAAATGATAAAAAAATAGTAATAAAAATAATGAGGACCAAATTAGATAAAAAAAATAAAATCAAATGATAAATGACAGAATTGACAAACAAAATAAAACACGAAAAGTATTAAAAAAAGACAAATAATAATCAAAAGAATGAGAACAAAAAATGATACAAATACAAACTGACATGACACATTTAATCTTTGAAAGGACTGGCATGAAACTCGAGGCAAGGAGAAAAAAAAGAATAAAGATAAGAAAAATAGTTCATCAAAGCCATACCGCTAGAAAGAACTCGATGCACCGCTACCAACACCATTGTGAAAGGTGGAATTTGGAGGTGAAATAATACTGTAAGTGCCAATTATTTTTTTTTAATAATATTTTATATATACTAAAATACAAAATTGCATCTAAGTTGACTTAATTATATATATATATATAAAAAAAACAAAATAAAATAAAAATACAAAAAGAGCTTGTTAATATTTTTTTAAGAGTAATTTAGTTATTTTATAGTGTTTACAAAAAGAAGAAAAAAAACCCAAGAGGCGTAGCGTGATGGCAAAGGGTTTGAGATCTGCACAGCAGGTCTCGAGTTCGAGTTAGAGCGTGCACCTCTTGTAAGAACTTGGGACAGCTGGGGTTTTACTCCCTCACCTGGACCCACAAAGTGCGCTTTCCGGGGTTTTACTCCCTCACCTCTAATCAACATTATAATGAGAAAGGCTTTTTTTAGAAGGGCAAAACTGTTATTTTTTCATTTCAATCCATAACTATAAGTGTATTATCAACGATGAGATGCTAAGCCCTTTTAGTTTTTTTTAATTTAATTTTGATTTTAATAGCTTTCTTATTTATCTTTTTCATTACGCTTATGTTTTTATTATCCTTGAATGTGTTGGTCAAAGGGAGAAATCTTTATTTGATATGGACCATTCAAAGCTCCTGGTCCAGAGATGGGTTCCAGCCTTTCTTCTACCAATCTCAATGGCATGTTGTTGGTCCCTCAGTTTGCAAATATGTTCGTCAGATTATAGATGGTTCAGTTAATGTGGTAGACATCAAGTAAACTTAATTGGTCTGAATTCAAAAATGTCCTAATCCAGAGCTTCTACACCAATTCGTCCACTTGGACTCTGCAAATGTCAACTTCAAGATCTTAACCAAGCTCCTGGTGAACAGACAAAAATCTATTGCCGAATTCGGTCACCAAGTTTCAGAGCAGCTTTGTTCCAGGGAGGCAGATTACATATGATATTATTGTGACTCAGGAGATCATTTATTTTATGAGAAGCATGAAAGGAAGAAAAGGCTCATGATCGTCTCAAGTGGGATTTCATCAGTTTCAGATAATATCCCTTGGCGCCCGACCTCAATTCCAAAGATCACCGAGAGCCCTCAGCAGTTGGGATCATCTTCTCCTTGATTCATATTTTTAATTCTTAACTGTTGCAAACTATTTCCCAAAGTCTTCTACAGACCAGCGTCCACTAATAGAAGACTGAAAGTCTACTGTGATAAAGAGCTCTGCTTAATGCCTGCATTCTTTCGAGACCCAAAGAAAAAAAAAAGAAAAGAGCAACAAAAATGGTGATAATATGACACTGATAATGTTAGTAAATCTTTTCAGATCACTTCCTATTTCTCTTCTTTATTAAGAAAAAAAAAAGGTAAGGAAAGAAAATCATCATTTTTTACAAAAGAATTTACGAGGAGATTCTCACTCCCAGCTAACGCTATCAAAAAATCTCTTTTGGAAGCAAACCTGGCTCTCATATTTGCTCCCAACAATAAGACTTGGAGAATGCTGTTAATTGCCCCGGTCATATATAGAACTGAAGGTCATGGTGGCGTATGAAGTGTCCACTCCTGATGATGAAGATGAATTTTCGACCTTGCCTGAAGTTGAAGATGAATTCTTCATTTCCCACTTGTTATTCTGGTCTTTTCCACCTTTGTGTTTGGGCATTTTGTCACCTTTAAAACTCGTGAATTCAGACAGCAAGCCAGGCTTTGATATCTTGTCGTTCACTTCTATCTCACCCATTAACATCATGACCACATTAGACATGGATGGACGCTGCTTTGGCACGTCTTGGATGCAAAGAAGACCTATCTTCAGGTAATTGCAAGCCTCTTCAACATCATAATCCCCAGCCAACGATGTGTCCACCAAATTAACCAGCTCCTGCTTCTGATAAAATTCCCATACCTGCAGATTGCATCTTTACTCAACAAGATCTCTGTGTGACCAAATTCAAACGACAACTACTTTGAAGCCCATTAAAACTTGATTTGAGAAATGAAATTAGATTATTGCACCATTTAAGCTGAAAAGCCATTGATTACTGAAAGAATCGCTAAATATGAGCTGACTGCTCCTCTCTTTTTTTAAACCTAGAACGAACTGCTTTAGGAAACAGACATCTATAGAGGATCTAATAACTGCTTTAGGAATCGATTGCAAAATCCATTCAGCTCTAACTGACATGAGGAATTGGGAAGTATGGGTTATGAAACTAGAGCAGGGCAGAAAAGGAAAGACTGATGCTTCATATGAGAAATAATGCTTATATACTGACTCCCTAAAATAATAAAGAGCTCAAAGTTCAGACGTAGAATTGTAGATTGAAGATGGAATGGTGTTTCTAGTTTGATATGGGCAATTGATCCATCCAACATAGAGCAAAAATGAGCATTTATTCTAGAGGGTTTTGATGGCTGACGCTTCAACTTGAAGTGATCTGCAAAGATACAGTTGCAGTGTTATTCTACAGAATAATGCATAAGAAACGACATCAGAACAGCACTCCCCCAACACGAAGTTCAACATAAGTAACATTTGTCTCATTGAAAAAGGAATTGGCTACCTAATTATAACTGAAAGCTGTTTTTGTCTTCTAATCCTATGGATTCCTATATTACAAAGAAATTACTGAACACCACCAATGTACTCTATGTCATCACAAGTCAAGAAAGCCCACATGGAACACCATGAAGAAAACATCATGGTCATATGCACAAAATAAGAGCACTCTAAGACTCCATACCATTTGAAAATGAAGATTTAGTCCATTTACATGAACTCAACAGAGAAAGGAAACCGAGGGTAGCCAATGCAAATGCAGCCTACAAAGATGTATCACTTTAGGAAAATACAGAATAAAAACTGAAATAAATGTTAGATGCAGGAATCGATAACCCAGCTTGTGAGTAGTCAGATTGGAGCAATTTAACTAGTATGTACTCAATAATGATTAGCTATCAAGGAAAGAAACTCTGCTCTTCATTAAAGAGAATTATCTTTAATATTCTATTAAGAATAAGACCTGAATTTTCTTTAAAAGCACTGAAGACAAATTGTAGTGAGTTCAAAAGGCTCATACCCTTTCAACCAGATATTGCTCTTCTAGAGGAAATCGCCTATTTGTGTTGGACCTCCCACAAACAATTTCCAACAATAGAACACCAAAACTGTAAATATCAGCTTTCCTTGTCAACTGACCTCGAATTGCATATTCTGGCGCCAGATATCCTCTGCACATGTGAAACAAGAACATGAAATTGTTTAGCTATGGCTCCACAGACAATTTGGTCAAATATGCAAAAAGAAATTCTATTTAGCTATGGCTCGAATCCATATCGTCAAAGTCTGATATTATCACTTTTCAATAAGCATACTACATATTTTGGCAGGCTCCACAGTAGCTTGTCTCAATTTAATTTCTGCATATTAAATTGTTCAATTAAATCATAACGCATAAAAAATTAAGAGTAATAACAGTCTGTTCACCCAACTTATGAAGGAAGGTATGGGCCATTGTTAGATGATCACACACACCTCAGAGATATATAGCATGGGAAATATATGAGAGGAGATGCACTAGTATGACATCGTTGAGGCCATCCATCTTATTTGTTAAGGCAACTAAGCAGCAACAATTAGGCTAAACACTAGTAAAACAAACTGCTAGGAGTTGCATGTCATTTTACAATGAATCAAATACAATACCTGTTAGAAGAAAGTATAACAGAGTTTATGAACTTACGCAGTTCCAGCAACGTTTGTGCTAATATGAGTCAGGTTGGCTGGGAAAAGTTTTGCAAGACCAAAGTCTGAAATCTTGGGTTCGAGTTCATCATCAAGGAGAACATTACTTGCTTTAATATCCCTATGAACAATATGTGGCTGGACTTCCTCGTGAAGGAATGCAAGCCCTCGTGCAACTCCAATGCATATTTTGCGCCTTGTAGGCCAATTGAATTGGATATTGCTATGGCCTCCACCTAAAAGATGAAGGAAATTTATAACATGAGCTGTTTGCAAACAAAAATCATGAATGAATGGTGGGCTTACCAAGAAGTGTTTGTGCAAGGCTGTTATTCTTAAGATAGCCATAGACCAAAATCCTATGGTTTCCCTCTGCACAATAACCATACAATTTAACCAGGTTGTTGTGCTCTATATCTGCAATCACTTTTATTTCTGTCAAGAACTCCTTTAAACCTTGCCTTGATTCAGCTGACAGTACCTTTACGGCAGCCATGGTGCGATCTTTGAGCATTCCCTGTCCATTAAATCACTGGAATTCAGATCAAGGAGCAATTTAATAGCAACGCATTAAAACCCTCAGAATCCCCTAAGAGGTTGTTTACAAAGCCATAAGCATGTAAAATCACCTTGTAAACAGAGCCAAAACCTCCCTCTCCAACTTTATTGGCTGGATTAAAATTGTCAGTGGCCATTTGCAATTCCCTGTAAGTGTAAGAGCAAGTGTTCTGTGCCCATGAAACCTCTGTACCATACAAACCATCATAAGTTTTTTCATAGTACATAGGATAAAAAAAAATTAATATGAGCACTGAGCTTTGTGTGTGATCGAGAAAGTGCCCATTTTGCCGAAGAAGAAAAGGAGAGGGAAAAAAACAAGAAGGAAAAGCAAGTCAGAGAATCGTGCTGTGCACAGCTTATGTGACAACTGCTATTTCACCTCAGAGACTTTTTGGTCATAGAAATAGGCCTGAGAGAAATTGATTCAGTAAGTTCTCAGACCATCATAATAAAAGGAAGAGTGTCAGTTAACGAATATTTTCTCTTTAACAGAGACAACAATTAGTCTATTCAGTTGCATACCATCATCAACTTCTGTGGATTGTGTAGCTCTGGAAACTCCCTTCCTTTTGCAAAAAAAAGAAAAACAAGTCATCAGCAGATTGTTAGGATGGACAAATGCCTCCACCAAAATCAAGTCCCAGCCCTGCAAAAAATTAAATCATGAATCATTATGAAATCCCATTCACGTAAGCCTATTCTTGCACAATCAAAACTTGATAGTTATTTCCTGACAGATTGAAAAGAAAAAGGTATGGAGTCATTTGTCAGTCAAATGATGATGGCATCGACAATCATATTGCAAATGTTCTTTTTTCCCCTCTTAATCAATACGTTATGCGCATGCAAACAGATGGCACATTCTCACAGTTTCTCATACTTTATAGAAGGTAAACAATGAATACGAAATGCAAGCTTTTTGCCATAGAAAAAAGAATCTGGTACCGAAAGGACTTAAATATGAGTGCCCAAACTACCAGCAAAGCAAATTACAGGAAATACTGTAATGCTTTTTCCATAACAGGCATTCAAATTTTCAAAGAAGATCCCGATCACATTTAGACACCAGTAAGAATATTCCTTACTGAGAATCTGAAAACTATAAAATACTCTTCCATTTCTAGTATTCTGAAGGTATTAAATTGAAGTATAAAACTGTTGGCAAACCAATAATTGAACCCAAAAAACCGAGAGTTATTTGGCAGATTCCAATTTCTAAAGCATCCAAATGACCATGGCATCTCAATAACTTGACAGTGTTCCATAAACGTTTTAAGCAAAATACTGAGAAAAATATTTGTATGAATTAAAAGACCTAAAAAGCACTTGAAGCAGACCCAAATCAGATTCCATGAACACAAATATCTTCAAAGAGCATGAGTAAATAAGCACAACAAATTCAAACAAGGGCACTAAGACAATGGTCTTTGAACAACCATAACGAGAAATAAAGAGAACATAAAGAACAAAACTTGAATCAAATGAAGGTGGTGATGTTCATTGAGCTGAACCAGATGACTCCATTATGGTATTGAACTAAAAACATGGATCAGAACTTATGAGTTAAACTTGTACATGGGATTTGCACAATTTAAGCCCTTGATAACAAGACTCTTCATCCAAGAGATTCTAAAGCCAGCAGGAAATAATAATGTCAGCCCTACCCTACTGTCTAATCATCTAGCTTACTAGTTCAACATCATTAAACAAAGGATTGAGAAGCAAGAAACTTTCTTTCTTGTTCCTTTGATTGCTGAAAAGACACAAAACTAAAAAGGAAAAATAAAGATTCCGACTTTGTTGTTTAAGCCGTTGTTGAAATACAAGTTCATGACTTTTCTTTGTATCTCCATTATGCAACAGTTTATTGGCAATAAAAAAGATAAGCAAATAAATGGCTCTAGATCACCTTAGTCGGTTGGTGTTGGCTAATGGCAGTGGCAGAAATGGATAGATCAAAGCAAGTTGTAATGCAGGCAGAAGCAGATGAGGGAGAGAGGAAGAGTCTTAAAGAAATCCGGTCGTTCAGGTAAGAGAACAGAAGAAACAGAAACATAGACTTTTAGACGGTAGCCTCCATAAATTCAAACTAGGAATTGAGTTACAAAACACAAAGTCAAAGTCTCCAACCTTAAGTTAATTATTGTTTTTTAAAATAGATTTTATATTAAAAATATTTTTTTAAAAAAAAATTGTTTTTAACATTAACAAATAAATAAATTAAAATAAAACGAAAAAATAAACAGTCATTGTTTTTACTTCCTTACTTAATATTTACTGAATCCCACCCGTACGTCTGTTATAAACTAACATTTGTAAGGAGAAAAATATATGGAGTTAATGTTCTTGAAGGCTTAACTGGTGACGTGGTATGTTGATTTTGCTCAGGGTAAATGGAAATATTTAAAAAAAAATTATTTTTAATTATAACATATTAAAATAATTTAAATATATATATATATAAATAATTTTTATAAAACACTGTTCGGAAAGCCTAAATATAGCTAAGTGTTAAAAACATAATATTCTAGATATCAACTATGTAAAATCAATTTACAGTAAATTCTTTTTTGGGAAGATAATTGCTTGACATATGTTTTTATTTTATTTTTAGTGTTGAATCCTTTTTTTCAAATCTAATTGCTTCCAATTTATCCGTTAATTTAGAATCATTCTCTGATCTATCATTCTGTCAAATTTATCATCCAAAGAGATGAAAATACCGACATGTGATTCTTTTTCTTCGAATTTACTTTTTTTAATAAATTAGTTCGGTTCAGATTTTTAAATGAGTTTTTCCATAAATTTGGGTGTGTGTATTAAAATGATAGATTGCAAGATAATCTAAAATATAAGAATAAATTGGGATTAATGAGACTTTTTTTAAAAAAATTAATGTGGGAAACTAGTCAGCGTGCGCATATCTCAACTAATTTTAAAGATTCTGAAATTAATAACCATATAAATTTCTAGTGGCCCTAAAATTTATGGGACTTGAACTGATGATCTCTAAGGAACAAACTCATAACCTAATAACCTAATTAGTTAAGTTATATATCCCTTATGGTTGAAGAATAGACTTGTTAAAATATATGTGTGTGTATAAATTGAGGAAATTTCTTAAAATAATGATATATTTTTTAAAATGTATTTGGTATTGTGATAACTTTTGTGATTGTAGTTTGAAAAAAATTGTTTTATAAAAAATAATTTTAGTTGAGGTTGGTTTGATATTTATATATGTTTGGTTAAAACCGTGGTTGAATTTAAGGTTGGATAAAAAATAGTTTAATGTGTTTGGTTAAAAAATACTTTTCAAATTGAGGTTATAAAATAATTAATACATATATATATATATTGATGGTTTTTAATTTACATATTGTAGATTTAACTATTACTATTACATCATGAAATAAATAATACTTTATATAAAATATTTTTTATTGTTCAATTAAACTATATGCAATTCCATCATGTATGAAATACATCCGACAAGGACTATAGTTTCCTTGGTTTCTTAAGTGCGCAACAACATCAGGTAAAATATAATCAGGAACAAAATTAGGATTGCAATCAAATTCTGCAAATATTACGTCATCAATAAAACACAATTAAAAATAAAAAATAAAATTTAATTTTTTTATTAGGTCGAACTCGGTTCAATGCATTCAGTTTTGGACTGGACCTGGTCCGACCAGAACAATAGAGACATGCGCTACTATTCACGTGAACAGTGGAGCATGTCTTTACTGTTCACTTAAGTGAATAGTGGAGCTCTCCACACTGAAAATAACATTGTACTGCTTTCAGTGAGTCTGTGTTTTTAACGCAAAAATTGCTGAGCCCATGCATAATGAATTAAATTTTCAGTCGTTATAAAATATTTATTTTTTATGGTTGTCTTTAAACGCAGAAGTAACAATAAAAACAAACGGTCTTACGTGAGTATCTCTTGGTCGAGCTGGATCTCTCATACTTGGAGTCTTTAATGATCGCCGTTCAAACTGTGAAGTTGTTGCCTTTTTCGAGTGTGTTGTTGATTTTGTATTTTAAAAAAAAAATTTAAAAATTTTTAAATGTATTTTTAAATTAATTTTTTTTATTATTTTAATATATGCTATATTATCTTAATTAAAAATTTTAAATTATTTTAAAATATAATTTTAAATACTATATTAAACATAAATTAAAAATTAAAAAATATATATTTTTAATATATTTTCAAATAAAAAATATTACATTCTCCGTCATTACATTCTGCTGCTTTCATTGTCTAGAGTTCAATCTATAGATTACTAGTAAAGCGTGGAATCAATAAATAATATTTAAAAGGTTAAAAACTTGAGAAAATAAGAAGAGTTATTTTTTATAATATTTTTTATATTATTATATAAAAAGATCTAAAAATATAAAAAAATCAAATTTTACCTTATATCCATTTAAAACACAATACCATCAAATGATGGTATTTCTCAAATATTTTTCTTTCTTATATCTCACGCAAATAAAGATCAATCACAACTCGCTAATCGACAAGGCAATTCGGTTCCGACCAGTCAAATGATAATGACAGCAGCAATTAACAGGCTGGAATTTTGAGACACCCCGAACGGGAGAGAGTTTCTTTCTGTCCCTTTCCTGTCCCTTTCTTGAGGTGTAGGCACCTGCAAGGAGTAATTTGAAAGTTCTTAATGCCCTACCATCTTTATAGAACACGGCTCCCAGTCCGAAGAGCAGCTCGAGGAAGCTTCCAGTCACTATTGAATTCTCGTCACTATTTTGACCAGAACAGGACTAGAGGAGGATAAGAAAATGGCCTTCTTTCCCCAATCTTTCCGGTTAGCTTCGAGGAAAAGAAGACTCATTTAAACCATAGACAAACCCATCAGCCGGAGACCTTCGATGCAATAGACGGGCAGTAGGAGGCCAATGAATCCAATCAACCCTGCAAGACTGAAGCGACCAGTATGATTGCTCGGAGATGGATTTACAGAAACATAAAATCAAATCAGTGTTTTAAAGCCAGTTATTTATATCCCCTAAAGAAAAGAAAATGCTCATTTGTACAGGGAATGACAGCAATTGAATTCATAATCAAATATGAATTCAATTATTCCATTTTCTTATATCGAATACATGTTTCAAGGAGCCGAAAATAGACTGTTACAAACATAATAGCACTATGGATGTGTGAAAAGCATTGGCTTTGCGAGCTCCAGCGCTTTATCACGCCCAAACAGCTTCTCCACGATTCCCAGGGCAAACTCCATTGTGGTGCCAGGACCTCTGCTCGTGATGAGGTTGCCATCAACCACAACCCTATTTTCGATCTCACTTGGATCCGAAAGCTTGTTACACATTGCAGGAAAAGCTGTGGCCTTTTTACCCTGCACCGAAGGAAAACAAATTTGTGATCTCAAAGCAGTGTCAGCCCAGACCGAAAATAGGGGGGGGGGGGGGGGGGGGGTTATGCAGGATCAATTTGGTTCTGGATTATGTCGGCCTTACAAGTTGAAATTAACTTGGCCCTTGTAGCTTCTACTGACTTTCAATACCATCTCAATACCTCAAACAACACCATTAATTAATAGTTTACAACCATTCCTCATTGCTACTTAGGATGTCATAAATATGCAAAGAAATGAATATGAAATGCTCCTGCAAGGTCATCTGAGCTATTTGACACCAATTAGCTCCAGATGATAATTAAAGTAGTAGGCTAAGATTTTTATCTCTGAAACAAGAAACATAAAGATAAAATTATAATGATCTCAAGTAAAATTGTCCATCTCATAATATGCAATAGTAAGCCACATTACTTCAAACACCTTGAAATCCAGGATTTTCACTCCAGTGGTGTCACTGGTGAAGAAATGAGCTATCTAAATGGTATTAGAAGGCAAATGGCATATGCTACAACATCATGACCAAATTTAGTTCTGAGCAACTTGGCAGCTAAGTTTGCAAGGCCACGTCGCTGTTTGAATGTGATTTGAATCTGACCATTCAGAGTCAAGGTTTACATGAGCTGAAGAACCAGCAATTTTTCTACTATCATATCTCTCAAGTAAATCTCTCTTTGGAGGTTCAATGTAAATATTTGGACCATGTTGTTTCCATTTTACACACTTTAAAGATGTGCTACAAGTAAAACATGTTTAATTCATTAGGGTAAGAATGTTTCTTTCGTGTCTGTGGGGAGGCACGCAAATTGTTTTTGGTGAAAGGACCACCTAGCTCCAAAGAGACATTAGAGGCAAGAATATGGTAACGAAAAATGATAAAATCTAGCACAAATAGAGGTGGCCAAGTAGCCTCATCCAAATGATAAGCAAGTAACCAGGTATGTAATAATTACCACATAAATAATCATAAACACCAAAAGCAATCAGAACCTAAGAGCTCTAAAATCAACTTGTGCTATCTTGATTAAACCAGATAGATAATATTAAATAACTCAATGTTTTACAAGAAATGTTGCTGATGCTCAATTAAATTGATGCTGGTCATGGTGATACCTTGAGTAAGCCATGAGGCTCCAAGACTAAAGCTGGAGATGCACACATAGCTCCATACGGTCTATTTGATTCCCTCTGCTTCTTTAGCATATTCACCAGCTTTTCGGACTTCGCAAATGCTTGGGCACCACCAAGCCCACCCTGCCACAATGCAATTATGCAAAAGTTTTGGTAAGTGGTAATGCCAATAGATGCCTATCCCCAAAACAGGAAAAATAAAACAACTTACTGGCAAGACAATTAGGTCATATGAAAGTTTAGCAGCCTCATCAAGGAGCACATCTGCCTCTAGCTTAACTTTACGAGAGGCCAAAATTTCCAAGCTGTCCTCAACTGAGGCCACCACTACATTTACTTTAGCTCGTCGCAGAATGTCAATGATTATAATAGCTTCCATTTCCTCTGTGCCATTAGCAATGGGTACAAGAACCTGCAAGGAAAGAAAATTTAAATATACATAAAACATCAAACACATTTTCCACAATCAAACAAATGATGTCAATTTGCATAAGTGGCAATGTCATAACATTGAAGGATGGCAAAGGGTTGAAGATTAACTTCAAGGCATTAATTAATTGCTTCCCATCATTTGGATATGAATTATGACCATCAAAAAGTATGATAACCGCTTTCTCACCCACACTTCAAAAAAAAAAAAACAACAAGCTATTTATGATTATTCAAAATTTACTTCTTATCTAGTTCTGACCTCAGGAAAAAACCAGTCGGATGAACTCAGGTCACTGGACCAGTCAAGATAAAGCATTGCAAATTATTAGTTCAAGAAGTCTTGACTCTATAGTAATGGAATTGGGCTTTACAATATATCATATGCCAAGACATTACTAATAATCCGAATAACTTCAGCAATAGTTACAACAGTTGTGGATACAAAGTCCCTTGGCAATTAGTTTATGTGGTATAAATTATAGGTTTCCACTTCTTGCATCTTACATTTATGGAGATGAATAAGATTTGCTCTTTCACAAATCTGAACCACAGTTGTTAGACAATGCCTCTCATTGTATGAGACACACCATCCACAGTATAAAACATAGTGGTTATTATTTAACAAGTCCTTGTTGGCAATAGATAACATTAGACTGTAAGAATTTACCCCCTCAGCCACAGTAGCTACTAAAAAATTGCACCAGACATCACTGAAGCCAATAAATTTCATGTTTGCTTATTATATATTGATCTATACATGTATAACTGATAAAAAAGAATGAAGATTGCCATGATGAATGGTTGGGGGAAACTGGGAATTAAAGATGAAGAACAAGGAAAATAAAAGTTGCTGAAATCTAACCTGAGGAACATTGTCAAAGGTCCACTGCATTGGATTTAGCTCTTTTATGCTATATTCATCCCCATGGTTGGAACGCATCACCTACATACAAGATAACAGTAATGAATAGCCCAATGCAGATATATTATCAAGTAAAAACACATTACATGTACGGAAGAATTTAATGCAGAAAAATTCAAGAAATATGTGTTCATAACTGAAGGAGCATTTCTCCATGCAGATAATCATCGACAGCCAAGGATACTATCATGCTACAAACTATATTTAAGATAGAAGAAAACAATAACTAAAGCACAGGCCTTACATTTCTTTCATTGATAGCTGATAAATACGTTAGAGAGCACAAAACAGAAGACAAGACTCAAAATAGATGAAGAGCACAAAAGAAACCCCAGCAAAAGGAAAAAGAAAAAACACTAACACTGACCACCAAAACCAGAAAAGAAAAATAGAAAGCACAAGCAAACCAATTTATCTCAGACAAGGATTTAAATAAATACAAGAACTTCTTTCATCTCACTACAAACACCCAAAGACACAATAATATCGCAATCACTGTTTAATTTTAATACTTTTGGAAGACACGGTAGAATTGTGGTGAAGAAACACACACTAAACTATCCTGCTCTTTCCCACTTCCCTTTTAATAACTTCTGAGGCAAGAATGCTTAAATCAAATACTCAATCACACATTCAACCACTCTACAAAGATCAGAGCTCTAGTTTGAAAATCTTTTATATATATAGCCTTCATGTCTAAATTCTCAACCTATAACTCAAAGCAAAAAACAAAAGATTCCATTAGACCAACAATATTTTTAAGGGTAGCATACATTTATAGATTTCTCAACATCATCTCCGAGTGCTCTTATGTGCACCCTTCAGTTTTGCTCCAAACTCCTCTCTGCACACTTCGCTGAACTTAGGGTGTCAAAGTTCAAAACAGTTCATCATTTGCGGTAGGACTTGAAGTAATTCTTTTAATCTTCAAGAATATCACTTCATATAATATTAACCTCAAAACCCATAAAGTATGAGATTAAGACGCCAATAACTCTAGTTGATTCATATATAGTAAATGGCAAGTGCGAATCAATATTTGCAATTAGAATTCTTGAACTCAAAGTCACATCTACTCTTTACTAGTTCAAGTGCAAAATTCAATATGCAAACAAGCTGGGTTTTTTTTTTTTTGACATGAAACATAATCTCTATTGAGTGGTATTGGATAGAACAAAGCGACCTGATTAGTTCGGTACATACTTAAATCACGGTTACAACCATCAAACACGAATATTAATTAAAGCAAACAAAAAATACTAGTCCAGAGAAAATGTATTACCAAAGGCCCCGAAACCTCATCAGCTTTCTCTTTCCCAAACAATTTCTCAACTAAAGCAACAGCAAACTCCATAGTAGTTCCTGGTCCGCGACTTGTCACCACATTCCCCTCTTCGTGCACTCTCGATTCAACAGTTATTGCACCACTTGATTTCAATTCATCCATAAAAAACGGATGACAAGTCGCCTATCCCAAAAAATTAAAAAAATATATATAAAAATATATATATTTGATTTTCATCAAATTAGGATCAATGATCAAACACTACACTCACTTTCAATCCATTTAGCAAACCCCAAGAACCGAACGCAACTGCAGGAGAAGCACAGACCGCCGCGTAAAGTTTCCCATCCTCTACTTGTTTCTTCACTAATTTTTCTAAAAGTTGACAATTTTTAAAATTTGTGGCACCAGGTATCCCTCCCTACATGAAATAAATTAATTAATTAAAAAAACACAAAGGGCGTACATAAAAATAGAGACAATAACTAAAGATATATATTTACAGGGAGAGTGATGAGGTCGAAAACGGCGTCGCTGCACTCAGAAAGATGAGAATCAGCAACGAGTTTAACATCGTAAGTCGCGTCAACACGAATCTGTTTCTCAATTGAAGCGACCGTCACGTCGGCACCTCCTCTCCTTAAGACGTCGATAGTTATGACGGCCTCAATCGGCTCCGTTCCATTGGCAATCGGCACCAAAACCTGAGACAGAAATTCCATGGTTAATAAACATCGATCACTTTTGACATAAAAAACAACTCGTCGTTTGAAAAACCTTCTTGGTGGTGGAAGCCATCGGAGTTGCTGCAGTGGCTTTGATCGATGAGAAAGAGAAACGAGGATTACGGAAAGAAGGGAAGTTGAGTTTTGATTTTTCTGAAGTGGAGTAGAGAACAGAGTGAGGAGGAGGGATTACGTGGCGTAATAATATTGACATTTTTCTTTGTTAATTTTTAATTTTATTTTTAATAAAAACTTGATTGATGGAGCTAAAACAAAACGTGTCTTCTGCTTTTGAATTTCGAGCTCGCCCTGGGGCTGTGTGAGCTGATTCAGACTTGTGG
>Ga0325402_1002668_pt1 | contig 15761 bp, 8 predicted proteins | sample PopdelMetagenome_22_FD_207212 | JGI IMG/M metagenome (GOLD analysis project Ga0325402, IMG submission 207212) | Populus deltoides microbial communities from Bellville, Georgia, United States - Xylem-PdKOR-R3 | ecosystem: Host-associated > Plants > Phyllosphere > Stem > Wood/Secondary xylem... | reverse complement strand
TTAATCAGCTTGTCAACACCAAAATTTGAGGAACAAAGAAAATGCGTGTTCTGCACTATCTCATTTTATTCTCTAAAGCTACACGATAATATTATAGCTATTCAAATCGGCATAGTATAGTTTGATGGGTGACTCGTAATCCGAAATCTGGTTCATGTTAAATTTTATTTTAAATTATCTTAAATATTGATCTAGTTAAATTTAAATGACTTAACAAGTTAATTCGTGATCTAATAAACCTGGTTCCGCCAACTTCAAGAATTTTAAAAAAAACTTTAATAATATTATTTTGAATAAATTCAATGATTCATAAATTGACATAATGATTCAATAAACCCAAGTTTCAAAACAAATTAGATTACAAATCATCCAATAAACCATGGCCATCAAAAAAATATCTTTTAATATTTTTTTATGGCCATCAAACCATGGCCATCAATTGCGCCATCCAATATACACTGTTGTTAGTAGCAAATTAGTTTATTAAGAATTAATTTAATTTTTGGTTTGAAATATGATTTATATATAAAAAAAATATCTTTTAATATTTTTTATGCTAGAAATAATTTGGAACATATTAAAATACAATGCTAATTAAATACTTTGTTTGTTAGTGTGATCAATGCACCATATCATCAAGTGATTACTAACCTCTCTCAATGTTTTGTTGTTAGAGACGGTTTATTTTTGTGTTTGAAATTATATTTGAGTGTGTTTTAAAAATATATTTTGCTTGAAAAAAATATTAAATTAATATTTTTAATGTTTTATAATTTTTACATGATATTAAAAATAAAAAAATATTTTAATATATTTTTTGAAAAAAACACATTTAAGAAAATCTAACACCACCATGCAAAAACACACGTCAATTATTGATTTTATGCTTTGAAGCGGGTTGCTTGATTACAGGAAAAAAAAAGAGAGATAAACTGGCGCCGAGAATTCCGGGGTCTCCGAGTGGAAGTCAAAGGGTTAGGTTGCAAAGACAGAGAAAAACGAGGCTGCCCAGTCTCGTGGGTCCATTGGCTCCGTGTCCACACAAGTAGAGAAAGACACTCTCCCAACTACGTGACATTAATGGAGTGTCATCGTCCTCCACCTTTATTTTGAAAAAGAATATAATAAGTTTTAGGATTTAAAATTAATGGAGTTATGCCTAAACTATCCAAATATTTATGTTAATAATATATATATATATATATATATATATAATAAGCACTTACAAAATAATTAATTAACATCTTTCTTAAAAAATATAAGCAATAAATAATTTTGTTTTCATATTTTTATCATTTCATTTCAAATTGAAGAATACATTAAATTCAACGATGATAAAAAAAGCTTATGCGTTAATTATAGTTAATTTTTTTAAATATAATTTTTTATAGATTTAATGTATTCAGATGAATTAAATTATTCTTTAATTGTAATGTTTAAATTTGAAAATCAAGAAATAAAATATGTTCTTTAAATGTAAAAAAAACCCTTTAAAGGAACACATAAATTTACTGGCTGTTAATTAATCCCAGAAAGTAAAAACTAATTCAAAGGAATCTTCAATGTAAAAAAAAATGTTACCTTCTGGCCCGTTAATTAATGGGAAATAAATAAATACTATAATGTCCTACTGGCAGTCAAGCATTTCTTGATTTTGTGTATTTTTCTCTCTCTTGATTTTCTTGACCCGGTCCGTTTTGCGCGTTTTTTTTTTTCCCTTGACCGGCTTCCAAATATAGAAATATAAACCAATCAACATCAATCGAAGCAACTTTGTCCTCCAATAGATCGGCTTAATCTTGATACAGGATGGATGCTCCGGAGAGTTGGGCAAATTATTTTTTTAAAATATTTTTATTTAGAAATATATTAAAATAATATATTTTTTATTTTTAAAATTTATTTTTAATAATGGTATATTAAAAAGATTTAAAAACATAAAAAAATTCAAGTTTTTGATGAAAAGCCGGCTGAATTGCCTAACCAAACATTTTCTTAATGTATTTATTGAAAATTAAGTGTTTATTTAGTGTCATGATTTTAATGACAATTTTTATAATTATAATTTTAAAAAATAAATTTAACAGAAATATAAAATATAGTTTTTTTTTATAACTAAGATCTGAAAAGAAAATTTTAAATGAGATTCATATAAAACTGTAATAATTTTATTGATCAATTAAATATCTTATTACACTACCAATTAGACATTGAAATGAATATATTAAAGATAAAAGAAACATGTTTATTATTATTATTATTTTAAAATGATATAAATTTATTTTATAATTATTTTAAAAATAAATTTATTTTATTTTTATATCTTTATCCCTTTAACAATTGTTTTTTATCTTTTATTTCTATCACGGGACATCACATAAATAATGAAGACATTATGGTGAAAACTTGCTGATAAAAAAAAAAAGCACAAATAAATATATATATAAAATCTATTTATATGTGTTTTCAAAATAAGAAATAAATAATAAAAATATGTATTATATTTTCTATTCCGAAACAGTAACAAAAACTAACTAAACCTAATAAATAACTAAATTAATTAACATTAACATAACGAGACCCCACCTTATTTGTCCCATAGTGGGCATCTTTACTCAATCAAAACGAATCCAACGGTCCTGATAGCGTCCATAAGCGCAAAGGTAGTGTTTCTGACTCACAAGCCGCACAAAAAACGGCTTTCTTTGTTGCGCCGAGCGGACCGAATGGCGATATTTGCCACGTCAGCAGAGAAAACAAAGCTCCTTTTGCGCGATGCTATATTGTTAATGAAACGATCTCTCTCTCTCCCTCCTTTCAACAATGGAATTTTTGCAGGTTGCTGGGATCCGCAAATCTCGATCACTGAAACGCCAACAGCAAAAACGACGATTTCACTCTCATTCTCGCCGCTAGAAACTTCTTTCCTTGTAAATTTTCTCCTCTTTTCTCTTCTCCAATTTTTTATGTTAGTTTTTTCTTTATTTTATAATAATTTTAATATCAATTTTTATTTTTTGTTGTTGTTATTATTATTATTATTATTTTGATCCGATGATTAATGGTTAAACCTAAATTTGTAACGGAGTTATATGAAGAAATGAAGAAATAGAGATTCTGGCGGTGGTGGTGATTATTGCCGTTTGCTGTGGTGGTGATAGGGAAATTTAGCTGTGAGGGGGAGAATATAAAATATAATAAGAATGATGGCTGCTACAAGGGAGCATCAAACGGTGCCGCTTTCGGTGCTGTTAAAGCGAGAATTGGCGAACGAGAGGGTAGAGAAGCCGGAGATTTTATACGGTCAGGCTAGTCAGAGCAAGAAAGGGGAGGATTTTACATTGTTAAAAACTGAATGCCAGAGAATCGTCGGTGACGGGATCACTACTTATTCTGTTTTTGGGGTAACGCCTTTGAATTCTGATGCTATCTAACAGATTATTGATCAGTTGAAGTCAAATTAGCTTAGATGATTGATGTTTTGATTAGTTTCGATAGGTTTCTTGTTAATATAAACCTTGTTTTGCAGTTATTTGATGGACATAACGGGTCTGCAGCAGCAATATACACTAAGGAGAATCTGCTCAATAACATTATAGCCGCCATGCCTCCGGATCTCAACAGAGATGAATGGGTAGCAGCATTGCCAAGAGCTTTAGTTGCAGGGTTCGTCAAAACTGATAAAGATTTTCAAGAGAGAGGTATGGGTATTTTTCTTTTAAAAAGTAGAATTTTATTTGAAATTGAAGGGGATTAATGTTATCTTGGTGTATAAACTCAAAGACCTTTACTCACAGCTTATGATCCGAAGACTTTCTTGAATTGGTCAGCATCCCCTTTAGCGTTTCCACTATTGTTCCGAAAGATGTTTACACCCTCATGTAAATTGCATCTTTGTTATTAATGGAGAGTGTACCTTATGCTTGTTGGGGACACTAATTTCCATTCATTTATTTGTTTTATGAGATTCAGAAATGGGGACGTTGTATTGATAGAAAGTACAAAGTACTATGATTTCCACACAATTCGCATATTTCCAAGAAATGTCTTGATGCCTCCAGGCTCACGAAGCATTTTACTTATTCATCATAACATCGTGCATCTACTGATGATAAATACATTACCGACTACTTATTTCAAGGTGCTTCTGTTTCTTTACATGGAGGGCATAAAGTGATGTTTGTTTCAAATAAATTAGAAAATGGTTGATTTAACAGGATGTTTTACGAGACAGCATTTTTTTTTAAAATAATTGTTTACACTTCTGTAATCGCTTCATGCATGGAGTAAGTTCATGTTATTGATTTTGTTTTTTCTCACTCATTTGATTTGCAGGACCTAAGGTGCCACCTGAATATGATTGATAAACATAATTTTATCATGTCCCTATAGTTTTACTACATGGACCAATCGATATGCATCTTTTGTCTTGGCCATACCATCCTACATGGTTTAGCTGCACTACTTTTAGTGATTGGTTATATTTATTTGGTCATATCTTATCAGAAATTTATACCATTTTCTAAGTTCTGTGCTGTGAGCTTTATATGTGAATAATGTTTAGCATTCACAATTTTTGTGTTTTTGACTTTTCAGCTCGAACATCAGGAACAACTGTCACCTTTGCAATAATAGAAGGATTGTTCATAACTGTGGCATCTGTTGGTGATTCCCGTTGCATTCTTGAATCTGCTGAAGGTGATATCTATTACTTGTCAGCAGATCATAGACTCGAGTGCAATGAAGAGGAGTAAGTCAGATATATAGTGTCTCTATACCCATTTAACAGATCCTATTAATACCGAGGCCTTAAATTTTTAATTTAACAGGAGGGAGCGCATTACTGCAAGTGGGGGTGAGGTGGGACGGCTAAATACTGGTGGTGGTGCAGAGGTACTTTCCCTGTTTTACATTTTTGTTCTTTTCAAATATCAAATTCTGTCCTTTTCATCAACTTCTCTGTTTTGGTGAAACCTAATACACTCAATGATATTCACCTTCAAGTTCATTGGTCTAAATTAGGACAGCTACGAGAACATGAAAATAAGCCATTATTTAGCTTGTGAATTTTTAAGTTTTCGTAAATAGAATTGTAAACAATGACAAGTTTGTGGAATAAATGGCTTGTATGGTATTTTGAATGGTATCTTCTTATGATTGTATTCAATGGAAATTGTATCGAACTTTGATTTATGGATTGAAGTAGATTATATAACTTGGGTGGTAGTTGTATTTCAGATTGGCCCTTTGAGGTGTTGGCCTGGTGGCTTATGTCTTTCACGATCCATCGGGGATGTGGATGTTGGCGAGTACATTGTTCCTGTTCCTTATGTGAAGCAAATTAAGGTTTGTTCTTGAGATGTAACATGTCCATTTTGATAGTTTTATTTGTATTGCTCGCATCCCACTGTGGGCTTTGAGTACTGTTGGTGAACTCCATGCTTGTCCTAGACACTACCTTTCTGTTTCCCATATTCTTGAACACTGTTTATTCATTAATCTGATTAGTTTTATTTCTGCAATAAGTTAACAGCACTGATTTAATTGATAATTTGCTGTGAAATGGATACTGATTATAATCTCAATGTTTGTTTTATTATGGTTCTTTCAAAACAAGTGGTGTTTATTATCTTTTATGCCACTTTATTCACGGTTCATACATCTTGCATTTTATTTTGTGGGTCATTGTTCATCTTTTTGAGTCGTGATTATTTTTCTCAACATAGCTTCCCCCTTGATTCCTCCAGAGAACAAAGGTTATATGGACTGAGGTCATATTGGCAACATCTTCCAAAATTATGTGGTCTGCTTGTAGCTTCTTGTGACATGATTTGTTGATTTGAACTTTGAAGTAACATTACCTCATCCTGCATGCTTTGCACATCGCTTGATTCATACTGAAACACAGTGTGCTGTTATTCGCGTCTTTTCTCTTTAAAGAGCTTCAAATCTTTGTGATTTGTAGTTGTCTACTGCGGGTGGGAGGCTTGTTATCTCAAGTGATGGTGTCTGGGATGCTTTATCTGCAGAAGTGGCTCTTGATTGTTGCCGTGGGATGGCAGCAGAAACTGCAGCTGCACAAATTGTTAAGGTGTAGTGTTACGTTATTTTTCTTTTCTTTTGTGGAAACACCACCTGAAATTGCCCCCGGTTTATAATCCTTTGGCTTCCCTAAAATGTCACATCATGTGACACCATCCAGGATAACCTGTGCTTGGACTTACTCTCTGCATTCCATTTGCAGGAAGCAGTGCAGGTGAAAGGACTTCGAGATGATACAACCTGCATTGTGATTGATATAGTACCACCAGAGAAACCAGCTGCCTCTTTGCCACAACCAAAAAAGCTTGGAAGAGGAGTGTTTAAGTCCATGTTTCGCAGAAAGTCCTCTGAATCTTCTTCTCAAATCGATAAAGAATATCTAGAACCAGATGTGGTTGCGGAACTATACGAGGAAGGATCAGCTATGCTTTCTGAGAGGTTTGTGCTGTGAAGATCATCATTGTTGGCTAATAATTGATAGTTTGATCTCCGTATTGGGCATTGATTACAGATTTGTACTCTGTGCTCCTTATTGCCTTTTCCCTCCCTGTGTGACTGCATTTGACACACCATCTGTTTTGGGTGGTTTGGCTTCCTGTCTTTGAGGAACAGTCACACTGGTTTTTAGTGTTTTGACACAATGCATGTTTGTGTGTAATGCAGGTTAGATACGAAATACCCGCTTTGCAACATGTTTAAGCTGTTCATGTGTGCAGTCTGTCAAGTAGAGATAAAACCTGACGAGGGTATTTCAGTACATGCCGGTTCATCTGATTTTGGAAAATTGCGTCCCTGGGATGGCCCTTTCCTTTGCTTAAGTTGCCAAGAGAAGAAAGAAGCAATGGAAGGGAAAAGACAATCAGGAGGTACAAACAACAACTCTCTATGGTTTTATCTCTCTCACCCAACTTTCATGTTGACTGATTTTATATTTTCATTTGTGTTCAATTTTACAGATAGGCATAGCAGTGATAGTGACTAGCCATACATCCTTGATTGTATTTGCCTTCGGCAAGCACTAACAATTGTTTCAGAGATCAAGACAAAATTGAAAGAACTTCCTCACAATATTTTGCTCGCTCAAACTTCTCATGGGTGTCTTGAGCATTTTGACTTGTTTGTGTTATACTTAACGGATGCATTTGGCTCTATCCCAATTGCTTCTGAGCTCGAAGTTCGAAGATCAAATTAGAGCTGTTTGCTTTTTACGAATCTGTTTCTGACTTCAAAATAACAGTTGTGCTCACATACCAGCTTAAAGATCTCCCGAAGGCTTTGATAAACTTGTTGGTACCTGATACATGGCATTCTTTTCAGGATCATTTGTTTTTCTGTCTGAATCTGTTCCTTTGTGGTTCGTAGAGCTAACATCAAATGACAGTGTCCTTATGTAATATTGTTGTTGTTGTTATATAGAAAATTTGACGAAGCACTTGAGACAGATCCATTCCAGGTCAGGTAGAAGTTTGTGTGATTGGCTTGCTAGATGAATTTGTTCATGTAACATTAAACTGAACCTTCCTCGGTCAAGTAAGAAGATTAACTTTTAGAAATAGAAAACCAGCAATTAATTTATTTTCTTCAACAATTGTCTCTATTCTCCCAATCAGAGTCCGCTTTTCGTCGGTGCTGTGTATGACCATGGAGACCGTATAACTTTATTTTTTCAGTTTTGCAACTTGGCCCTACTTGGTGAAGGCCCTCGAATTGTTGAATGTATCCAATGAATCATGTGCTAGCACCAAGCTTCTTCGAATTCTCGTTCTATGTTGCCATTCCTTCTGTTTAAAGCTTGCTTTGGTTTGATGGGGGTCGCGCTCCACATCGTGGCTGTGGTGCTTGGAGTACTCGTAAATGGGACCATCTTTCAGCGGGACATCATGTGGACACTCTCTTGGCTGGAGGTTTGTGAGGTGAGTCAAATAACATGTGAACTCTCTGTTTCACCAATTAGGACATCTCTGTATTCTTCTCTTTGTTTCATCCTCCGATGCTTCCTTCGAGACTTTTCAAGATGGAAGCATATCCCAAGACATAGCTGTCAAGAATTTCATCTCAAACGTACTAATTATTTTCCAGAGTGAGGAATCCAAGTCTGCTCGGGGAAGATTTTCATCGGCTCAAGAGGCCTGGTGGTTGTGGTGGTGGTGAGGCCTTCTTCTGTCATCGACATTACATACTATCTTGCTATTCTAGTTTGTGGGACCGTGAAGCGAAAAAGCAGTGATTAGTGTCCCTTTGCCCGTACGAAAAAGGAAGAAAAAAAATAATCGAAACGACTTTAGGAATCAAATAAATATCGTAAAGTCCAAACCTTTTTGTGCATTAAATTTCAATCGTCTCATTGGGCTATTACCTCCATCATTCAGAATAACTTACCACGTGTGTGTGCATGTGTGCTTGAAAGAGAGAGTTTTTGTCTGGTCATTGCTTTTCTCATGACTGCTTCTTTCTACTGAAAGAAAGAACAAGATATTGAGTGGCCGAAGGCAAAAGCAAGAAATAGAAAAAGTTTTTTCTGCACCGAAGGATCTTACGGAGTTTGAGTGTGAAATCTTTGTTTTATACCATGTCGTGTTTTTTTTTTTCCCTCTCATAATACTCTCTCTCACTCACACACACATATTTATATATAGAATATGATTTCGAGTGGTTCAAGTGTTGGAGATGAGTCAGTCCACCAAAATAATGCCTGCATGATTGAGATGTTGACCTTAACTAAACGAACAAAATTCTCCTACTGGATTAGGACCACTTTGTACACGAGTGTGTGGGGTCTATCTTCATACCTAACTATGAACCTTTTATTTTTGTCTTTGAAAATGTTTACCGTCCTTTCATTTTATCACGGTCCGATCGATCTAAGGTTAGTGTCACCAATCACATGATTATCAAAATGTTATTAAATCCGGTCTCTTTCAAAACATTATTATTTTAATTTTTTTTAATTAGCAAAGTAAAATTTTTTTATAATTTTTTATAGAACAATTCAAACTAATCTTTGATTAAGTTGATTTTATCGCATTCAAGTTGAATTTTTTACACTTTGGATTGGATCAAAATAAAATTGTTTTATATTTTTTATAAAAAAAATCAAACTAAACTTTGATTAAGTTGATTATATCACATTCAAGTTGAATTTTTTACACTTGACTCTAGATTTAATAAATATAATTTATCTATAAAAAGCTTCTGAATCCTTTTGTTCTACGTCTTTGATCGGTGATGATGAGAAATTAAATTAATAAATCCCAACATTTGGTTTGCATGAGGTGATACGGTTGAAAGTTCCTTCAAGGTGGGGTTGTCTTTCTCAGTTTGGACAAATCATACTCTTGCTCTGATGTGGAACCTGCATTGCTCAGTATCTTCTTGTAATTTGTAATATCCAAGCCCTCTCTTCCATAACATAAACAGTAAGATAATCAATATTTGGGTTTTTTTGACCTTCCTAACACAGCTTGACAAAAAATTTGAAAAACAGCAAATGTTGGAAGATTATTTGCAAATAACAGAGTATGAATATAATTATGTATTTTTGTATATCAATTTCATATACAACTGCATGCTATTGAAAATAATAATTGTTTCAAAATTCATGTCTCATGTAAAATAATTAGTATGTACAAAAGTTCACCCAAAATTTTACAATGATAAAGAAATGAGATTCATCAAGAAAAAAAGAGCACTTCAGTTGATATGGCATTAGAAGAAAATTTTTTTAAAAAAAAAGAAAAGAAAAAATGGGTCACTAAGACTTTGTTTTCGACATACCACTTGCCGTTATAAAAGATCTTAAGAAAAAGATTTTAACCATACCTTAAAAAGTCATTAAATAAAGTAATAATTGGTTAAAAGTTTTATTTGAGGCTAATTACAACATCGATTGGTGGTCTTTTAAGGTGTTGTTAAAATCATTTTGTCGAGATCTTTTTAACAGCACCAGGTATGTTGAAAACAGAGTCTTTATGTATCATCGGTGACCTATTCTTTTTTTCCCTTTACTTTTTCCCCTTATTTCTTTATCCTGTAACAACAATTTATCTACTTTATATTTCTTGATCATTACATCTTGAATTTTATCTCTTCACCATTGAATCTTCATAAAATTCTGAGTTGATTTTTGTACATATTAATTAATTTGTATAAGACATAAATTTTAAAATAACAATTATTTTAAAAAACAACTGTTTACCAGAAATAATCAATATTCAAAAAATAATTGTGTTAAAACTCTGGTATTTATCAAATATTTTTTTAACCCTTCTCATTTTCCTAAAACTTTTACCATGGTGTTATCTTTAAAAAAAAATAAAAAAATTCTCAATGCTAATGATTCATCGCGGCAACTATTTCATCCTTTTCTTATAAATGTATAGATTTCGTGGGTAAGTTATTGAGTTTTTTCCTTTTCAATTTATTATAGAATTCTCATACTGGGTGTTGTTCTGCGTGCCATGACTAAATCCTTTTTTTCGCTTTATCTAAGATTTAAATATATCACTAGAATTTGAATCGACGTGTAAATTAAACATTATCTTCAAATTTGTTTTCTAAATTTGAACTAAAAAATGATAATATAAACATCGAACCTTTTTTCCTGTCGAAGTACAGAATTTAAACCTGACAATGCGAGAGACATGTATCGAAACAGGTTGTCTTAATCATCAACTCAAGCGAGAGAAGGGAGTCAGGATTGATTTTAGGCTCGAGTCTTCCAGGATTGGCTTGAGGTTAAATATAATTTGGTGATCACAAATACAGACAATATTAGAGAAAGATAAGTAAGCCTGAAAGCTTAAAGCAGAAGGTCTTGACACGTTATATGTTGTCTTGACATTGATTGTGATTTTCACCAAATTATCTGGAGATCATAGCAAGAAAATTGAGGAAGATCCACATAGAAAGTAACAAAACATTGTTCCTATCTCATGACTTCTCGAGAAACCAGAAAGAAACAAAGGTTTAATGATTAACTACATGACTTATCTTGTTTAAATTGATACTGCTCAAATTATAACTATTAATAGTCATAATATAGGAGAAAAAACGATATATATATTTAAAAGGGAATTGAAAAGGAATAATTTTGAAAAAAGAAAAAAGATATTTTTATATTATTATTATTATTATTTAATTGTGGGTGTTCTTACGCATACTTCAACTAATTCTCCGGGATCCTGAAATTAACAACCAGATAAATTTCTAGCGGTTTTAAAGCTTGTAACACTCGAACTAATAATCTATTAAGACCAAACTCAGTATTTCTCTAAAGGTTTGAAATTTTTATATTTTTAGTGAATCTAAATGTTGTTTTTTTATTTTTATTTTGTTAATACTGATAATTATAATTTAAATACCATGAAATTTTCTCGTACAGGCTGAAATTAACATGAAAGAAAATCTAGTAAGATTTTTCATTCTCCAGTATACTTGCGTGCAAAAAGATACTAAATAATACAGTACGAACGAAGGAGAGAGGCATAGATGTGTTGTGTTAGTTACTCATTCAAAGATTCCTCTCGAAACAGGTGCACATTAATCCCTGTGCATACGAGCATGACATCTCTCTCGAGTCTCCCTCCTCGACCTCTACATTATAATTCATCTCGTTGAGTTCTGTAATTATTAGAGTTTTGATATGTTTTTTATATTTCATTCTCTTTTTTTATTTTTTCTTTCCTCTCCTCTTGTTTTTTTTATGTTATCTTATTTTTTTCTAGTCATTAAATTATTATTTTTTTATGTCATTAGATCTTTATAAAACATGTATAATAACTTCGAAGCATTTAAATACTTCGAGGGGAATTAATTTGAATGAGAATGCTAGTATTTACTGGCATGGATTTAATTTGTACTGTATTAATTTAGAAATTATTTTTTCAACAATACTAGTTTAGTAAAAGAAAAAAATTCCCAGGAAGAACTCTAGCAATAGCTGTTAGATTTTGACGAGGACCCACCAACCTTCAACACGCATAATGCTAAATGTTGTATCATCTCATATCTTATGGGTGCCATGACCACCACACCCTCTCTCCATATGAAAGAATAATGCAAAAGGATAAAGCTAGTTATGGGTTGCAATTTGTGCACTAAAGACATTATAAGCCCAGCTACACATTGACGACTCTCTCTCTCTCTCTCCCCTCTCTCCACTGCTTTCTGATACCCTTATCCCCCATCCTCAAAGGTTTGGCAATATTTCTCCTTTATTGGTCCAAAAATAAGAAAGTGTTAGAGCTCCACATACTGGATCAGATCTTATTAGTCTTTCAGTGTAATTCTGTGAATTATGGACACCCAACCGCAAAGAAACTCCAGAGAAAAAGTTGTGGACAAGCCTCGAGAAGGGAAGTTAAAACAAGAGGGAAAAGAAGGCCTACAGGCACAGCAACAGGCACTGCCAACATCCCCTGCCTCGCCACCTTCAGCTTCCTCCTCTCCTTCTCATGAATTCTCCTTCACAATCTCTCTCCACTCTTCCTCCGCACCAGTACCTGATAAGGCCAAAACCCCTCCTAATTCTTTTGCTATTGATTTGTCTCCGGCGGATGACATTTTTTTCCATGGCCACCTGCTTCCTCTTCATCTCCTCTCACACCTTCCTGTATCCCCTCGCTCGTCCATAAATTCCTTTGACAGCTTTACCCTCCCTATCAAGGATTTATTAGATGATCAAAGACCCAACAAAAGTGGCAACAACTATTGCAGCACCAGCAACGGAAATAGCAGTAGCAGTAGCGGTAGCGGTAGCGGTAGCAGTAGCAACCACGTCAACAACAGCAATAACTGCAATCACCATCAAAGCAATAACTATAGCGATACAAAGGGAAGGAGCAAGCCCAAGTCTTTCTCTTTATTCGGTTGGCGAAAAGGGTGTGAAGTTAAAGAGAAGGAGGAAGACAAGGATAAGCACAAAAAAAATCAAAGGTTCGACATGAGTCAGGTGCTGAAGAGGTATGCCAAAATGGTTAGGCCACTGATGTTCTTCAAAGGAAGGAAAGAAAATCTCCAATCCCACAGGCAACCTTATTCATTTTCAGGTAATTTAAGTTGGAGAAAGAAGCAGGAGTTGCGAGGAAGGAGAGGAGAATACTCAGCACCGGCATCGATGAGGACATCTCCCTCGAACAGCGGCCTCCTTCTTGCAACTACAACTCTTCCTTCTTCTACTAGTGACAGTACCATGGAAGAGTTGCAGGCTGCTATTCAAGCAGCAATTGCTCATTGCAAGAACTCAATTGCTACAGAAGAAAAGATCAAATGTTAAATGTTATATAACTTATATTGGACTTCCAGTTTTCCCCTCATTCAACTTCTATCACTATTCCTTGTATATACCTGTGTATAAATCAAGTTGATACATGTAGAGAGAGAGCTTTGAAATCTTAACTAAGATGGTATCCAAATTAAGATCACAACATTCAAGAATCGAGTTTCATGCTTTCTCGTCCTTCTGCTGGCTTGGTATCGAGTATTGGGGTCCTTAAAATTTCTAACAAGAAAGGAACTTCGTTCGTTATGCATATGTTCGTTCTATACAGAGGAGATATCCATAATCACAAGTTAGTTTTTTTTTCTTTGATACTCCTTCTCAACAAGTATATCAAATTCGACGAGCCTATATGTTAGCTAAGCTCATCGTATCATATCATTACCGACTATTTGACAAATGATTCTAGCTTGTTTCTTAGCCATATTTATGCTCCGAATATAATTTAATGCAACTCAACCAAGTCTTGATCATTTCAAATTAATTGGTGTCGGCTACATGGCAATTTATGTAGACTATACCCACTACTAGGCTATAGATTTGCTGTGATTTTCATAAGACGTCCCAAAAAATCCTAGGATACATTTGATTACTGTCTCTTGAAATAGAAGAGACATAAATATATTTGGTTAAAAAAAATAAAAACAAACATAAAAATAAATTTACATTTAATGTGATAATTTTAGTACAAATTTTTATCCATTTTAAAAAAAAAAAGTATAGAGAAGACATGACTGTCTGTCTTTTCGATACCAGACAATAACTGTACATGTATGTAGCTAGTATTTTCTCATTATCATGTGTGTATTGCTGGCCTAAGCAAATCAATGGCAGCAAGCTGGTAGTGTGTGGTCATCTCATGACATGTATATTTTCCATGTGAATTAATTATACCTAGCCATTCCTGAAAGAACCTAACTAGTGGATCTAGTAGGATAACAAATTAATTAGCATCACCCAAAGAAGCAAGCAGGTCCATCACCGACTTGTTATTACAGGAACCTAAAATGCAGATGGAAATTACAGATATCTCTGCCCTACTAATTATTATAACCCCATGATTATGTTATGATAAAATCATAACATTAGTACCAATTCCACAAGTGGATGCATATCCAGTAAAGAAAAGCTGAAAAGGGCGCCACAAAAGTCTCCAATCCCACAGGAAAAAGGCAGCAATGAAACAATAAGCAAGACCCGAATTCGGCCATAATTCAGAGTGGTAGGTATTGTGACAAGAGAGATGGCATCATTGGGGCTCGAAGACTGTGAGTCTCGAGAGTCCATGGTTTCAGAATTCATGAAAAAGAGAGTACCAAGTACAGCAATAATACCATAAAAATAATGCTGGGAGGTTCTTGGCCAAGATTGGCACTTACGTCAAAGGTGATTCCAATTTATAATCACCATAAACTATGAGGTTGATGATACGTTGCAATGATGTAGGCAATTGACTGATCAGGTGTTAGCTTTGCTTCTTGAGGAGCATCTTTATGATTATTATATCTGTTATCCAAAAGAATCAGCCCCACTCACATGAAAGCTCCATCATGCCTTTTAATCATCATTCTAAAGGCTAAAGCTACGAAAATAGGGGGGGGAAAAGGAACAGCATGAACACGTTGAACCAGTGAGAAGATATCCAACGGGAGTGTGTACTGTGTAATGTGCGTCTATGCGCACGAATGGATGCGCTCATAAATTTAACTATCGAAACTCGAAAGGCGAACCCATAGATTGACTCAGTTTTATGACCATGACCATAAAAAATTGAGAATCTCGTGTTTCCCTTTTAAACCCCACCAAGAAAACCCCACATAAAGGGCAATGGCTGTTGGGCTCAAGGAGAAACTCTCATAATTAAAACTGATAAGCAACAGAGGCAGTCACATGATTTTGCTCAAAAGTATTGTTGCCTGCAAAAGAAGACGAGCTCTTTTTCTAAAGAGAGAAGTCCAGAAAAGAAGAGCTGGCAATGAGCGCCATATCATAGATGCATTCAGCAGTCTTCGGATTCAAAAATCTTTCTTAAACTTTTCAAAAAGAAAGTCTTGAATCTCTTATACTGGTCTTAAAATCCAAAGTTGCGCGCACTTCTACAACCTTGGGCTGAGACAAAAGATTCATTTGTAAAACAGTTTGGACACTTCAAGGATTTTTTTTTTTATCACAAGACTCACTTCAAGTTGCTTCAATAAAATCTTCTTAATTTTTTTTTTCAAATATCCCATCAGGATATGCATGAATTTGGTAGTTTCAAATCACTAAAGACTTCAATCCATAAAATCCCTTCGTTAGATTGAATGTTGGCAACAATTGCATTTGTGGATGATTGAAAAAAATATATACACACACAATACTTGAAACAATAAAAATAAATAAAGAATTTTATTACAAAATTATAATTGCAAGAAAAGAAATATATTCTTTAGGATAGCTTTGG
>Ga0325402_1002667_pt1 | contig 15772 bp, 11 predicted proteins | sample PopdelMetagenome_22_FD_207212 | JGI IMG/M metagenome (GOLD analysis project Ga0325402, IMG submission 207212) | Populus deltoides microbial communities from Bellville, Georgia, United States - Xylem-PdKOR-R3 | ecosystem: Host-associated > Plants > Phyllosphere > Stem > Wood/Secondary xylem... | reverse complement strand
AGTTTTTTATTTAAAAATATATTAAAATAATATATTTTTTTATTTTTAAAATTTATTTTTAGCATTAATATATTTAAATAATCCAATGATATCATAAAAAAATTAATTTAAAATAAAAATAATATATTCAAAATTTTTCAAAACTCCGGTTCAACTGCAAGTAAACACCCCCGAAGCCTCTCTTCTGTGTTTGCTTCAACATAGAGGGCCTCTCATGGCCTCCCTGCATTGCCTAACTCAACATCTACAATTAGAAATGAGAATGATAATTAAACATTTTTTCTTACATCTTGTGAATTTTTTTGTTCCAATTTGGTCATTTTCAGAATTAAATAATTACTTTAGTACCGATCATAATCCAACATTTTTTATTATGAAAAAAACAGAGAAATAACCATTGTATTAACTTCAAGAGCTGCTATTAAAAATATCCTTTCTTCTCTAATGAAAATATATTCACAATTGCATTAAGATTCTAATAAAAAACAACAAGGGGGTTGAACTATATCATCATTTTCGATTGAATAAAAGAAACTTCAAAAGGAAATTATTGTTAATAATCTTTTTAAGCAACTTCTCATATTCAGAGAGTCGTTCCCTTAATCATTAAAATAGTAAAAAAATATTTAACTATTAGCAATCCAAGTTGGATTAAAACAACACATACAGTGATTGTATCCTAGGAATTGTTGTGTTATAACATGCCTTTCAAAATACTTTTTAAATATTTTTTATTTAAAAAAATATTAAATTGATTTTTTTCCAGGTACTTTTAGATGGTTTTAATATATTCATGCTAAAAATATATAAGAAATTCAAGAATTTTTTTATTTTAAATTAAAAATATATTTTTATAAAATATTTTATACCATAATATCAAACATACACTTAGTTGCCATGTCAAGTATCACCAAAAACAACAAAATTCTTTTACGAAACTATCTCTTCATACCGCACATGAAGGTTTAATTGACTGCTTCAATAGTTAAACAACATATCTGCGTGCGAGTTTTCACATCTTAGCTTCAAAAATAAAGAAACACTCAAGAAATTTGCCAAAGGGGAAAAAAGAGTTTCTATTTAAAGTAGTTGTCTAACTTTCTTTGTGTTGTTATTGCTTAATCTCTTTCACGAGGGTAAATCTTCATCTTGTACATATGTGAAAGAAACATCTTTCTTTAAAGATAACATACTCTTTTGCTAGTTTTCTTGAATCTTGATTTTGTTGGAATGTTGGTATCCCTTTTGAATTATTTTTGTTATGTTTGTTTCAATAGATTTGAGCTAATCAATTTTTAATAACAACAATTGGAAGAAAGTTCTTTCGCTTTATTAAGATTATGGGTTCTGGATACAAAGTTAGAGCTGAAGCTGAAGGTGGACCATCACAAATGTGCCATTTAGTGTTTTTTTTTATGCTTTCGTCGTCGGACATTAATGTTGTGATGAAAATTTTTTTTACGTGTAGAAGTTTCACCCTTACCTAATTTTGCATTGCGTGTTTGATGCTAATGAGATTTTTGTTAGGGATTGTGTATAACTTTTTCTATAAAAAATAGTTGTAGACTCTATAAATCAAGGCTTCAGTTTGCAATGGGTTCAAGCAAATCCTTCATACTTAGCATTTTCTCGTTGAATCTCTAAAAATATGCCCTTGTGTTTTCATCATCTCGTTGTGTAATGGAAAATAGCTCAGTGGTGCTCTTTTTGACATGAATGTTTGTGCTGAAACAAGAGATGAACTTCGTGTAAGGATTGTGAAAACCTAAGATGGTCATGTTTAAGTTTATGATACCATACCTTAGCAAGTCCATGAAAAGTTGTGGGAAAAATCTTGCACATGCCATTACCTATTGTTGTAGCTAGCTCCAAAATGCTTTCTGACATTTTGTGTATGCTCCTTAGAGTCTATATGGTCATTATAGTTGTCTAAATTGGCTTTAGAAATGACAAAATTCTTGGTGAGGTTAGTGTGTAATCATCAGTCACCGAAATTGTTCATTGTCAAAATGCAAAGTCCCAATACCATACCATCACTATACTGCCTCCCTATCAAGGTAACACATCAAACCAAATCCATCTAGTCTGGTTCCTCAACCAAATCTCTACACGACTTGACTGTCGAATTCTTCACCCTGATCAATCCTCATCGTCAAGGTGTCTTGAATTCCCAATCTTCCATCACTGTATGGCTTGTTGTTGGCCAAAATTCCAACATAGTTGTCTTACTTCCATCAGCTTGATATGTCCATTTATAAAGTGCACAAAATAGTCCCTAAATTTGTCGCATCGAAGGCAGTCGACCAAGTGACCTTTTCCAACAAAGGCATGTACCATTTTGTTTCCATCACTATGAACCATCCATCGTCACAATGCACAGAATAACCACCCATATTGCCCCCCTCGAAGATAAAATACCAAATCATCCTCGTCAATGATTTGGGCTCCTCAACCGAACCCACCGACTCGACTGTTGAATACTCTATAATAAAGTGAAGACTCTTCCACTTGATTGAAATGGTGTGCATGAGTTGGATTTGGTATAGTCTTCAGCATGTCGTGCCTAGGTTTTCTGTGATGGGAAACATTCAAACGAGAAGATTGAGACTCAAAAGAAGATTGATAGAAATAACCATGTTTATGACTTAGATATACTAGCGAGTTTTGGCTAATTTGAAGAGTTGGAGTATAGTGCCTACTAGGCATGTTGTTTTGTCTAGTTTTTTCCTGAAATTAGAGTTATTTTTATGCATTTATTATTATGGATTGTTTTTTTTTTATTGGTTGTACTGAAAGGAGCGAAACTATTTTTATGTGGCTATAACAATGTTTTTTAGTACTTGTACTTGTTGAGAGAGTTGTTGAATATCTAAAAAACTGAAATCCCTTTTGAGCGATTAATTACATTTCCATGTATTGGATCTTGTAAGCCATGAAAAGTTTTTGTACAAGTAGAAAGAGAATGAATAATTTGTTTTTTATTTATGAATTCATGGAAAAACTTCACAAAAAAAATATATTTCCACTAGTTGATTAGTTTTGGGTTTGTATTGATCCTTCTTAACAAGTAATTCGTGGACAGAGTCAAAATAGCTTTATTGGATCGTGGTCTAACTGCTTCATTTTTTATTTTTTTTTTTGGTATTATAACCAGATATGACAATGAAAATTTATGGAGACGAAGAATGCACTTTCCATCTCTATTTTTTACGAAGATCTCCTAACTTTTATAACCGCAGAGAAAAATTTTAATTTTCATAGATGTCTCTCGAGGAGACGAACATCTGGAGATTCACATATTAAAAAATTTATATATATATATTGAGATTCATCGGATTAGATGATGTCACCTCCGTCTTTGTATCCAAATAAATCAAGTATTTTTATCAACATCCCTCCATGCCCAACTGTGTTCGGACACATTGAAATCTCCAATTTTTCACCTACTGGACTATAAGAAAAGGCCAGTAAACGGTCTAAAACTGGACTGGAAATAAAAGGCCCAATTTCTAATATCCTAAACCCTCTCAAATTCTCACAGGCCCAGATTATCCTAGTCCAGCCCAGACCAGCCTCACAGAATCAAAACCTCCTAAACCCTCTCCATCACCCCTCCCCTGACCCTCCCCTCCCCTCCTCTAACCTAAAACCCAGAAGCTCTCAACAGGTAATCAACCCCAAAATTCCTAATTTATTCTTTATCCAATACCTCAATATCCAATTTGTTTTTATTAATTCTAAAGAAGCTTCAAATTCTAGCCACCAAAATGGCTTACATGCGAAGTCTCTCGAGTCGATCAACCATCTTGAAACGACAATATTATCCGCGTTTCACATACATCCTCCACGACGACCACCAACAGAAGGAGAAAAACCAAGAACAACTTAATCCCTCCGAAAAACCAGCAATCACTCCCACTAATTACTTTCCTCAAAGATCCTTCTACACCGCTCCAACCGCTTCTTTCGGCTCTCTTCTTCGCGAACCAAATCACACACACTTCGCTGGCGCGTGTTTAGTGCGCTACATGTCTACCACCACCACTACTTCCGCGGCGGAGAATATCGATGTGGTGATGGATATGGCGGCTCCTGCTGTGAATGAGGTTGCGATAGCTGCTGCGGATTCTTTCTTACCTGTTGCGGTTCTTCAGCATGCGATTGATGCTGTTCATAATTTTACTGGATTCAATTGGTTGGTACTCAAACATTTAATTTTTATTATTAGTTAAAAAATGAGAATTTAGTTTAATTTTTTTTAAATCTTAATAGGTGGGCTTCGATAGTTGTGACTACATTGCTTATAAGAAGCTTTACGCTTCCTCTTTTGATAAACCAGTTGAAAGCTACCTCCAAACTCAGTGTGAGTTTACTCATATATTACGGTGTAATTTGAATGTTTTAATTTTTACTTTTTTAAAATTTTTAATTGATGTGTGTATGCTTGCACCTCGCGCGCGCGCGCTTGCACATTATTTTTATGCATGTTGGGGTTGGTGTCATTTTGCTTGTTAGCTTGGTGAGTTAAGGATGGTGTTTTTCTCCTGTTGAAATGTTTTGGAGTTACATTTGTAAGAATCTGCCTGATATATCGATTGATATTTCATGCGAAAAGAATTGTGCTTTTAGAAATTTCAAGTGAAGGCAGGCTCTCAAGTTCATTAAATTCTTCATGGTTTGGTGCTTTTGGATGTTTCTAAAAAAAAATCCTATATTTTTAATTGTTGAAAAAATCCTATTTTTTTTTAATTGCTATATGGAGTTAAAGCTTTAAAATTGTGAACATTTTTGAGGTTTTTGTGCTTTTGAATCCCGGTTGGCATCTGTACAGTCACGTTCTGCTTGCTTTTCATCGCTTGTATTTTCAGTTTTTAGTTTATAATCTTCTATGATGTTGGTTATGCTGTAGCATTTCAGCCTCTAGTTTGGATTTTAAAGTATAACGTCTAGTAACCTATTAAGTTGTGATGCCTATGTTCTTACATGGTGACACCATTATTCAAGTAGAAGATTAAGTTTCCTCTCTAGAAACCGATTAAGTTGTGATGCCTATGTTTTTACATGGTGACACCATTATTCAAGTAGAAGATTAAGTTTCCTCTCTAGAAACAATGATGTGAAATTGATTGTGTTTGTTAAATGGTCGGTTTCGAAAACCTCCCAAATTTAATTCTGACTTCACTAGAAAAAAAAAATTATTTCATAGTATAATTGTGAAAACCAGGTTGAACCCAAAGGAAATTCTACTAAATCTTCCTACAAGATGCTGAAAAAAAAAGTACGGGAGGAATTGAATAAAAAATTAAAAAAAACAAAATTCTGAAGATAAAAATGATAAATCGAAGTGTTGTTAACTAAGTTTAAGGTCTATACATCCATTCTTATAAATTTATTGATCATAGAAGTAAAATAAATATCCTTTCAATTGAAGTAAATAATTTTGATATCCCGTAAAGCTAAGGGAAATCGAGAAGGTTATCAATAAACTAATTATAACAAACTTTCTAATCAATTTCTTACCATCAAGTGAATTTAATATTGAAAAGCAATTTTCGTTCACTTGGTAATAACTTTAGGAGCAAAGATTGTAAACCTTATTCTAAGCAACCGTTCAAAAAGTTTGAACAATTTTACTTATCTTATTCCTCCTTAATAAATTAAATTGAAAGTTGCAGCAATCAAATTAATTCTTTTTGCTTCTTATTCTTGTCCCTAACAACAATTACGGATTGAAAAAGACTAGAAAGCATATATGTCATCTCAAAACAATTCAATTAACATGAACAGAAATTAATAGCATAATTCTTAAACCAGGATGAATAAGTACTTAAACATGAAAGAATTACAATGATAATGTTACTTCTCACAACCACTCATGGAGATGGATTCTATTCCCCGTGAACCTAACTCAAGAATTATTTCCTCATCCTCTAGGAATTTTTAGCTGCCAAAAGAAAACTCTGCACCCAGCGATCTCCCCACCTTTTGTATTCCAATGGGTAGCCTTCATGATAAGATATCAAGGCTAAAGATTAGGAGATTAAGGTTGTAGATAAATCTCTCTGAATCCCATCAAATTTCTTTTTAATGATAAGATTTTCAGACTGTTAGTTTCCCATCAGATTAGGAGATAAAACTCGTCCTTCAGCTTGCATCATGATTTTCGTATTGAAAAAGATTTTTTCTGACTTGGAGCCCTTCATAAAAGTTGTAGCCCTCAATGTGTAGATGAATATGGGCTTTTGAAACCCTCAATGTGTAGATGAATATGGGCTTTTGAGACGCATGATTTTGATATTTGAGGCTCATGATTTTGATATTCAAGACTCAAGATATGCTTGTTTGAATATTTAGTGTATGAACAGAGAATCCTACCACAAGTAGGTTCAGGCTTAATTTTTGCAAGTCTATTTAGAGGTCCAAACAAACTCGGATTTCTGTCCATAATGTTCTTCTAGAAAGCTTGATATATGTACTTCGACTTAGATGAAGCCCACGTTTCTATTCTGGAACTCCAACTTGGTGAAAAACCTGTTACAAGAAACAAAGGTCTGAAATATAAAATTCAGAATTTCCTATCTTTTTCAGCAATTAATTCACGAAATCTCTTAGGCATGCCAAACCCATAAAATAACTTTTAATAAGCTCAAATAAGTTTAAAACACATTAAAAAGTATAATGTAAGAGGAATGAAAATATATGAATATTTTGTACTTATCATTAAATCACTTGTGCAATTCGGTGATTAGAACATTGAAGTGCATTGCATACCTGAATTTGCACATGGTTTTTGCTCCTGCTACTACATGACTTGGTGCAACTTTCTTAACCCTCCACAAAGATCTTTTATTTTTCTCTTGGTGTATGAAAAGTAAAAATTCAGAGTTTATATGCTTTCATCTCATATGGATTTATGTGTATTCTGCAGATCGTAAGACCACACTTGGAGGAGGTTAAGCAAAGGGTGGAACGTCAGGTATTGCTCATTGATGGTTTTATCAATCCTTGCTCTGTTGACCTCATACATACATTGTTGGTCTGTTTTATGTGCCTGTAGCCCCCCTTTTCTATGTTATGTTGATATTTTACTTTTACCAGTGCATTTCCCTCCTGGTTATCAGAAATACAAGTTTGACTTGTTTTAGATGTTATGCTTCGTCAATTTGGATGTAAATCTAGGTTCCTGTAAGTGGGTGGTTTTCCTGGTTCTCTAAATGGAATTGTCATATCAAAAGGGGATAACATGAAACAAAAGGGCAAGGTAGCCAACTGCGACAAAATCTCCTTAGTTTAGAGTTGAGAAACTTTTTGGTTGGCCTTTGTTCATCTCAGTTTTTTATGTGAATAAAACTTGATTGTTTTCAAGTGATAGCATGCATATGACAATGGACCAAAAGGTTGATGTAGCCTGCGGTCACTCTACTATATAATCCATTTCTTGTTTTCAGAATGCTTTCATCAATCATGTTGGCACTATCTCTGTCTCTATCTCAGGGTATGGACCCCACTGCTGTTTCTGAAGGTCAAAAAGAAATGAAGAAGCTGTTTAAGGAGTAAGAAACTCTTCCATTTGTTTTTAGGGGAAGTATTGATTGTTTCATGACAATTTAGTTTCTTAAACAAAGGAATAACATGATCGAAGTTGTGTTCTATATAGTAGTCCATTCTGACCACACTAGTATTTGAATAGTCACGCCATGTGAACCTCCATGGATGACTTGGACGCATGGTGTCATTCAAGTGCTTTTATATATTTCATGTAATGTTGCTGAAGAAGATAGGATATTATATAATTAGTCCTGCTTAGAGAGGATCATATGTACTTTTCTTTCAGGATGAGGTTTTCACCTTTTCCATTCCTTTTTTCTTTACATAATGCTATAATGTATCTTCATTGAAGTTTGATTACTATAAGTAGGCCAAGTTTTTAGACAGTATAATTCTCCTCTTCATGGCTGTCAATGTCCCTGGAAAATTTAGTTCATTCTGACTTACAAATTGCAGACATGGTGTGAGTCCATTTACTCCACTGAAGGGGCTCTTTATTCAAGCTCCTGTCTTCATCAGCTTTTTCCTTGCTGTAAGCTAAACTTCCATTCATAAATACACTTCAAATGAGTAATTCTTCGTTTATATTTTATCCTCACATTCTATTTGTCATTACAATGCCCCCCCCCCCCCCCCCCTAGATTACAAACATGGCAGAAAAAGTGCCATCCTTTAAAAGTGGTGGAGCATTCTGGTTCGTTGACCTCACAACTGCAGATGATTTATACATCTTTCCAGTTTTGACAGCATTAACTTTCTTGATAACAGTAGAGGTAGATACTTGTTCTATCCAATAAGGTGGTTATGTTTTAGTGCTTGGTTATTTTTTGTTGTTCTTTATAAAAAAGAAGAAGAGAAAAACGAAATCTGCAAAATTGCTTCAATCTTATTCTACTCAGTTTTGGTTTTTGTTGTTGAGCTGACTAATCTGTGCTATTATGCAGTGCAACACGCAAGAAGGAATGGAAGGAAATCCTGCTGCTGGCACCATGAAAAACGTTTCAAGGGTCCTTGCTGCTGCTTCAGTTCCTTTGACTATGAGTTTTCCAAAGGTTATTTTATGATCACTTACAAGTTACAAGTACATGGGATTGTGAGATCATATTTAAGGTTTTTACTGTATCAGCATCTTGAAAGTTGAGATTTTCTTTTAGTCTGGCTCCCATCATGATTCACCTTTTCCCCTGCCTTCCCTTATTTAGAGATTGAGAAATGACTTGTTGTTTGAATTCATGATGAATTTCTCGTTTGTCTTTGCAGGCTATATTTTGTTATTGGATTACATCAAACTTGTTTTCACTTACATATGGGCTTGGTGAGTTTTCCAACTTTCCAGATCTTTTTTTTTTTTTTCAAAAAGCTGCTGTGCAATCTTCAAAGATCAGTGAAGAACTTGTTTTTTGATATTATTTTGGTCTGATGTTCACTTTAACCCTGTTGGTTACCTAATTCTCCACTTGTACTGCAGTGCTCAAAGCTCCTGGGGTAAAAGAATTCTTGGGTGTTCCAAAAGTACCTGTGGCACCACCAACTACTGCTGCAAAATCATCTTCCTTTGATCTGTTTTCAGCAATCAAACAACTCTCAACAGCCAGAAAGGAACCTACCCCATCCCTGCCCATTGAACCACCAAAGCTTTTTGAGCATAAAAGGTCTTCGTCTTCAGTAATCACTAAAAGGATAAGAAGTCTAGAGAAAGAAGTAAAGGGAAGAAAGAAAAATAAGAAGAGGTGAAATGGTTTCTCATTAATATTAAATCATCTTTGATTACATCAGAGGAGGATTGACTGCTAGTGAAGTTCTCTAGTCAGTGTAATATTAGCTATTCATGATTCATATATTGTTTTGTGGCTAGATTCAGCTTTGTTATTTCAATAAACCGTGTTGCAATTTTGATGTGCAAAATACTATGCTATCATACCCGATTTTTCTTCTCTCTAGCAATCCAAGCCTTAATATGGCTTGGAGAAATCTTCTTGTAGTTCATGGATTTCAAGGATGATGAAAACCATCAGGACATTGGTTTATTTAGGGAAGCTCATTTTCTGTTGTGTTTGTACGTCATGAAATGACAAACAATTAGTCCAGTTACTGAAATTCTCTCATAGTCCTGAGTCCTGACGATGCCAGCTTGAGCTCAGAAGCTCCCGCATTTTATTATCATAACTTGAGCCTATAGATGCATCAGAAGTTTTTATTTTTTTATTGCAGTAGCTAAGGGCTCCCATATTTTCAGGGGTATTTTTGAACATCAAAGATTATCATTTCTGTCTCTAAGTATATCCCTATTGAAAAAAAAAAAATGCCTCATAAACTTTTAAGCTCAAATTTGTTTTTGGGTTAAAAACCTCTTCTTCTTTTTTTCATTTTAAAATTATTATTTTTTATTTATTTTGATTATTTTGATGTATTGATATCAAAAATAAATTTTAAAAAATAAAAAAATATTATTAATACATTTCTAAAAAAAAAACAATTTAAATATCATCAGTAACTAGCAATAAACTAAAGAAAACCTCAAAAAGCTGTGAGAAACTAGACAGAATACAGAATAGATGGCTTAAATACTTGAGTTGACTCAGAGTTTGTTAAATAAGATAAAGGGGACGCTAAACGTACAAAACAATGGGCAATAATCATTACGGAAGCAGAAGTTAGCACATTGATGATGAAAAGCTGTGCTCTGGTACATACAAGTAAAAATGTAATGAGATCAAAAATCAAGTGTTCATCGCACACAAAGAAGGTCCCCGATCAATCTTCATCTGAGTAGTTGAACTTAAATGAGTGTGATTGCAAATCAATCTGCCCTCCTCTGTATGTCCCGCGCTTCTTCTTTGTTTTTTCATGCCTAAAACCCCTGAGAGAGAGAGAGACAAAGGGTCAATGAGAGAATTACCAGAATAAGATCAAAAGGAATGGTATCCCAGCTTATCATTCTAAATGCACTATCCGTAATAGATACTGAATTACTGATAGTATCAACAACGACGAGGTGTACCAAGAAGAAGAACAGCATGGGGCTGGGTGTAAAGTCTAGGGTTTCTTTGATGTGCATTAAAAAGAATACAGAAGAAAAATCATACTGTGGAAGTCATACAGTAATCATTAACAAAATCATGCAATCTAAATTAGCAACTCTATCGATAAAACTAACATGTAAAAAAATCGTTTTTAATGTACAACTCCCCAAGATATTGGAATTGAAGATATATACCAGGTTTTTTTTTTTTTTTTTACAATTTCAAGATTTTTTCTTCAAAAAAAAAAAAAAGTAATGAACAACAAAAACCAAACCCTTCTTTGATTCCTTACAAGATCCTAGGTTAAGTTTGTAGCCACAAAACTCAGCATTTAGTTCCCTTTTAACGGCAATATTTGAATCAGTGTTTCAAATTGAAAACTTGCTCAAAGTTAAAATTACTGGAAGAAAAGATGTTCCTAAACTGAACTAGGATTAGACTTGGAGTTAGAATAGCCAAGCCAGCATTTTAGATCGGATCATTTACTTCCCAATTAAGACTTCCAAATTAAGTTATCGCTACAGTTTACATTGGTGGAAAGAATTACAATAAGATGACAGGAACAACCTTTTGTTTGCGTATCTGAAAATAAAGATATAGAAAATGCAATAACTACAAATTGTACCTTCCTCTAACTTGCCCAAGAACTTCTTGTGCTTTTGCACCATAACCATCCTCGGCCCCGTCCTACAGAGAATTTATGGAAAATCTTAAAGAAAAGAAACCAATGAAGGACCAGAAAACTCAAAAACAAAAATGGAAAACTTGTCAAACAACCTTTGCCCAGTATGAATTATCTTTAAGCCTCTCATCAGAGAATACCACCTCATCAACTTTTACTCTTTGAAAATGTTTAACCGTCTTTGGCTGCAATGACATAGTTCCAGTCTAAGCATACACATAAAAACAACAATACACTTGAACATAATTATTCATGAACACAACTATGCTATCATGAACTTCAACAAAAAATGGGTTTGCTCATAACAATGAGAATATTTTTGAAGAGCTCATAGGTTAATCATCTCCATAAAAATCAGTTTTGTTCAAAACCTGGCTAGACATAACTACTTCAGGTTTTAGTTCCACCACATGGGCAAATAGGTTTAAGCACATATATACAGGAAACCTGGGAAACTTATAGCACTGGAACAATTTGAACATGATGTTAATTGGGATTTAAAAGGAAACTCAGCTTCAGAATTTAAGGTTGAAGTAACAAGCTTCCCTAAATTAGGGTGCTCAAAACCATACCTCAACAGAACCATTCTTTTCCTTCATCATAGATTTCTGCGGTGCTGATTTCGCTCCATTTTCCTCAAGGTTCCCGTTTGCCTGGACGTTTTCCTTTAGTTCTTCTGAACTTTCTGTCTTTCTTCGTTTAGATTCTTCAATGGCTTTTTCATTGGCAGGCTGAGGGGCATCATCTTCAGAAGACAATCTTTTCCTCTTCTTGGAACTCTTATTCTCTTTGTCATTCACATCCTCCTTCAAGTTCTTAGAGTCATCCTTTTCAGAATTTGATTTCCCTTCATCAAGCATCTCAGCAGATAAATTTTCAGAAAAAACAGCATCCTTCCTTTTCTTCTTCCGTTCAGATTTGATGTTCTTGTTGTCCAAAATACTGTCAGCATTTGCTCCTTGCTTACTCTCCGAGATATGTTGCTCCCCATTTCCAATAGTGGAATCAAAAAGCTTGTCTTTCTTTCTCTTCTTATCCTTTGGTTTATTGTCTGTCTCACCATCAGTTACTTTGTTTCCCTTGGAAGATGCCACATCCTTAGATTTTTCTTCCACCGACACAGACTCTGCCAGATGATGTCCATCGTTATCATCTTGAGACTCGGATTCCAAGTTGCTTTTCTTCTTCCTTTTTTCCTTGCGTTTCTTATCAGGCAATTCACCAGCACCATTATCAGCAGGTTCCTTCAAAGCTTCGACATTGTCTTGTTCCTCTTGTCCATGAGAATCAGAATTCCTTTTCTTTTCCTTCTTCTCTTTCGACCTTACTTCAGTAGCCACTGTTTCATTTGTTATGATCTCTTCAACATTCTCAGAATTGTTAACTTCATCACCAGCTCCTAATTGATTTTTTATAGGATCAGTATCACACTTCTTTTTCTTTTTAGTGACACCGTTCGTCTGTATATCTACAGTTAAATAGAACTAGACTATGAGCTAGTACCAAAATCCACCCTATAAAAAACATTCTACTAACTATGTAGAAATACATGATATAGTTGCCTACTAGACAAGCAATTTCATTTGGAGAATTAAACGCACCTTGAACCTGATTGCTCTCTAACTTTTTGCTGGTATCGTCACTGCAAAAATACAGGAAGTCATGCAATTTGAGAATGGCCATTCAAATTTAACACTTAAATCAAGAAAATCCATTTGCAGTATATAGCTTGAATTCAGGGGAATCTGCGAACCACATTCATTTTCAGTCTGATGACTAAAAGAAACCTTGTGCATTCTTTTCATATCAAATCCAAGACACCATTAACGCCTTATGGGTAATCATAAAAAAAATCCCGTTGTATAGCTCCACAATTGAAATTCACTGTCAACAAGAGATTACAACTTTTTTTCTAAAAAAAAAAGAAATATAATCACCCTACCTTGTCTTCAAAAACTTGCAAAACACCTCCTCCAAATCAATCAAGGAGTCACCACCCAAATCATCTTTCTGCACAAAGAACACAACTTTCCACATTTAAAACAACCAAACAAAATCAAGTACACAAAACAAAGAACACCCAGAAGCTACAGCACAGCACGGACACATTATCACATTAGGCTTCATTAATCTCAATCATCTCATATACACATCAAACCAAATTCAGAAAAACCAGTTTGCATAAACATAAATTCAACACAAAACACTAACAAAAAAATCAATCATCTTCTCTTAACTAAAATGTTGCATAATTTGATAAACCAGGATATAGAAAGAGAGAATGACTAGTTTTGCATTTTTGTACCTCAAATTTGGCTTCAGATTCGAACTTCTTTAATGTTTTGGAAAACCCACCAGTGTTTTCAAGATACTTAGCTATAGAATGAAGCAGAAGTGTCTTCTGCTCAGGCTTTAAAGTTGGGGTTTTGCTGTTGTCCTTGTTGTTTTCTTGTTTCATGGTTGGTGGTGGGCTAGAGAGCAACAGCACTTGGCGAGGCTTAAATGATAAGGGTTAGGGTTTATGTTCACTGTGCTGGCAACTGGGGTTTTGTGCATAAAGAGATGGATTCCTAGGGTTTTGTTACTACCTGGGTTTGGGTCAGACTGAGCAATAAACCTCAACGGACAGAAGGGTTTAGGGAATGGGTTTGGTTGGGTATTGGTGTTGGGGTTTAAGAGCCGTTGGATCAAGCAAATTAAAATAGATTGTCTTGATTATATATTTTGGTCCATCTAGTTTATCAATATTAATTGAATAGTCCCTTTAGTATAAAAAACAATTATATTCCCTTTACCTTTTTTATCCAGTAGTTTCTAGAATAGTTGTCTGACCCGTCAGACACGATCCTAGAACTAGCATGAAAAGGGTTCTAAATTTTAGCTGTAGTAACTATATCATTAAAATTTTAATTAAATTTTAAATTTTGATGAATTAACTATATTATTTAAAAACTTAATTAAGTTGAATAAGTTTAGTTAAATTAATATCTTATTTAGTTCATTAAAAATCCAACCGAAGTTAAGCTTCAAATTTCCTAAATTAATCTACCGAGCTAGGCCAAGTATAACAGCAATGGATTCTAGGACATACTTTTCAAATTACTCTAACATCTTTGTACAATTTGGAGTATCATATCATATTTTGTCTAGCATATATTTGGAAATGTGGGATTTAATAAAAAGTCAGGATCTTGCTTCAATATATTGTTAAGAAGTATATAACTATAATAAAACATAAATATTTATCGAGTTACCTTCTTCAATTTCAGCAACCCATAACCATGGTCTTTGGATGAAGTTTACTACAATGCAGAGCCACCAATCTACTGCTAGTGCTAAAAGCAAACTATAAAGCTATGATAGAGACAGGGATAGCCAATAAAATCTCTAGCAGTAGGTTGTAAGATTTCCACCTTGAACTTTCCACCATGATAAAATGTCAAAATCATCATTCTTTGCAAAGCATCCTCTCTAAATAATGATCCGATTCAATAGGATGTCAAGTTTTAAGTATCAATGCTCTCATCACTAGCATTCCAATTACTAACTTCCTCATTTAGTGTGTTTGGTGATGAAGTCTTTTCTGGTATTGGATTATAGAGTTTGATTGGATGCTTGAGTAGAGCCTTCCTTTTCTATCGGCATAGATTGAGAGCCACCATCCTGAATCAAAATTTTGAAATATAATTACTTTCAACTGTTTTACATTATTGTCTCGGTGCTTGAGATTTCGAGAGTGGTGAATCTATTGTGTATCAAATAGAATTAATTTACAAAACCGTACTTCTTATATATCATATCATAAAATTCTCCATCAGTGTTCATGTTCTCATATTTGTTTTAGCTTTTTTGTCTCATGTTGATTCAAGAGTTCCAAAGAAGTTGAGCTAACATTATAAATTTGATGGCGCTGGACTACATTATAAAGATTGAAGAACGCAGTGGTTTGAATCGAGTTTGTTGATGAGTTTACACACTTTTTGGTACTTTGACTATAATCTCTGATTCACCTCAATTCAGAAAGTTTGTTCAGAAAAGCATGCCACCAGTTTATGTTAAAACGACCCTTGGGAAACATGAAAAACAACAACATAAAGCTGGACTACAATAAGGACCTTTGAACAAGCTTTTTGAATTGGAGTGATTTGTGTCGTGGATCAGAAGCAACTAGGGAAAAAGAAGTCTTTGTCAAATTATTGAAATCTGATGATGCCGCCGAAGAATATAATGGTTCGGTGTGCAAGGATCTGGGTAGAATTTTGGTGATGCCCTGATATCATGTAGGGATAGCTAGCATCTTGCCATGATGATGAGAGTGCAGACAATGGAAATTTGTCACCAATGATATTGTAAACGTCGCAATTCTTTGTCTGGGTGGGTATCAATGAAGAACATAAGCAGTTTTCGCTTCTCAAATAAACATGTTAGTAAATACTTGTATAGTTAGTTTTGTAAACGTCAAGCTTAACATATTAATAGCTTCTGGTCTGGTCTGGTCTGGTCTGGTCTGGTCTTGTCT
>Ga0325402_1002664_pt1 | contig 15783 bp, 10 predicted proteins | sample PopdelMetagenome_22_FD_207212 | JGI IMG/M metagenome (GOLD analysis project Ga0325402, IMG submission 207212) | Populus deltoides microbial communities from Bellville, Georgia, United States - Xylem-PdKOR-R3 | ecosystem: Host-associated > Plants > Phyllosphere > Stem > Wood/Secondary xylem... | reverse complement strand
ACTGGGCACAACTGAAATATTGAAGTTTAAATGATTGGATGGATGATGAGTTGGTACGTTCTACCACCGGTTTTAATCATTTTATTTGGTGGAATTTTACTGTTTCCATCTTATATTTTTGGCGATTTTTTAATGATATTACAAACACTGGAATATTGAAGAATGAAGACTACTTTAAAAATTGGATTTTTTTTATATAAAATCAAATTTAATAACCTTAAATTAACGACTAATAACACGACTCTTTTCGTATTTAAAGCTGTTTTATGAAGTTCAAATATCACAAAATCTTATATAAAATCATTAATTTATGGTTCTTGAGAAACAAAGAATGAGAAAAGTCGACAGAGGTTTTTTCTTAATAAATGGTTATTCAAATTTAAATAACACGTCTCGGACGGATCTTAGAATGGAGCTTTAATGCACTAAATCTCAACAAAGTATTATTTTATTATTTTTACTATTTGGTGATTTTTAATTCGATTTGTGGAATGGTAATAAATTCTCATGTTGGATTCAAACAAGTTATTCAGCTGCGTGCAATCAGGAAATATGTAAAAAAATTTACTTTTCATCATAAGCGATTCGAGATCTCAGCTAAATTTGCACCTCGACCAGCAACCTTGTCTCGACAAATCTTATGGAATGTGATTGCTATGTAAATTATTTTTGTTAGCATGATGTAAGCGATTCGAGATCTAAGCTAATACTGTTTAGTTAGCATGATGTTTATATTTTAATTTTTTTTATTAACGTGGGTGTCAGAGCCAGTTTGTGCGAACCTCGACTAAACTCACGGGTCTTGAAGTTAATAACCATATAAGCTTCCAGTAACCATTATACTAACAACTGCAGGACTCAAATCTAAAATCATATGAAAAACAAAAGTTTTTTAATTGAACGCGTTTATGGATTGTCTATATTATGGTAAGAGAAGTTTGTTAAATTATTTTTGAGACAATCCTTTTTAAGCAAATAAATATGGATTGTGATACATGCAAGATATCATCTTGATTTCTATCAATAAATCAAAACTATTTTTGGCAATAGCAATAACAGTAATACATTTATCCTGGAGTTTCGTAGGTGTTTGTAATATCTTAATTTTTTGGTTTTTTCCCCACTTTCAGTTCTAATAGAATGGTTAAGAAAACGTGCCTTGTGATGGTGAATATATATATATATATATATATTATTGTAGGTGGTCAAGCTTCTCGATGTTGTAATTGGGCATTTATCATGTTTAATATATATTTGATTGGACATTTGTAGTGACAGTTCATAAAAGCATAAATACTTGGTAATCTTCCATCCTTTTTATCTATCTTTGACACAGCTTCTGCAATAAAAAGCTTCTAAAACCTCATTTTCTAGGCAAAACATAAACCTTCTGAGGTTTTGGTGGGAAGGGGGGGGTTTCGCTTTGACTCGGTGCCCTTTTTTCTAAGATATATTATAATATTTATTTATGTACTTCTCCCTCCACCTCTTACTTTGGAACCCTAAATAATAAATTATAACATATCTTATCCTTTTAGCATCGGTTTTTTAGGTTTTTATCTCCATGCCTAGAGCAATCAAGGAATAATAAATATTCCACTCAATGAATGCCTTGGGAAAGTGCTGAGATGAGATGAAAAGGTTTGTTTTAAGCACAAATTCATGAAAAATGCAACTGAATTCAACACGACTTAATGAATCTCTAACATTTAGACAAGCTATAGATTAAAAGTGATTTTATTTAGAACTGTCGACGTTTTCAAGAAAAGGATGATAAAACTCAATACGACATTAAAATATGCGACTTACCCCTGATTGGCTACTTCCCCTTGATCTAAACTATAAACTCAATACACATTCCACATAACAATATATGTTTTTTTTTTTTTTTGGTTGTCTGAACCTAGCAAATAACAAAACCTTGGTGGTAAGATAAAAGAATTGCTGGGACTACGAAACATCTAACGAAACAAATCCCGCAAAATAAATGGAAGCCATTAAAATACACACGGGATTTCCCATAAATAAACAACACCAGACACTGTCCTCTATAATTTTAGTTTGACTTTCTGGGCTAAGATGATGATGACCTGCGCCTACGTAGCGAAGGAACGCAAGTGGGGCATCTAATCAGACCGTTAACATTGCAAGCAGTGCAGTTTTTGAACCCATACTTGGCGGTGTAGATCTTGTGGCTCCCACTACACTGTTCGCAGAGAACAAATCTGAGCCCTCCGCATGTATCACAGGCATTGGTGACAGAAAGCGGTAACCCGCCAATCAGCTTCTTCAAATCTCCACTCTCGTGTAATTCAGTGATTTCCTTGACCCCGCCAATATATTTTCCTCCGATGAAAACAATTGGTAAAGTAACTTTTTTTGACCCAATAATCTCTTGTAACTCGTCCAAATACATACCGTCCATCGATAAATCACGTTCGTCTATCTGGACACGAAACCCACGGAGGATGGATCTGACGGTCCTGCAATCCTCAAAGGTTCTGCGGACAATGCGGAGACTAGTAAAGTATAGAATGATGTGTTGGTCCAGGTGGGTTGGCAGTGAAATAGATTGCTTGGTCGATGGGTGTGCATGGCGGTGGGCCCATGAACGGAGGACCGAAGTGGAGATCCGGACCCGGTGGAAAAGGGAGGGCGATTTGGGGGAAACGGGTTCGGGTTCTTCAGTGACGAGGGTTTGGATATCCTTGAAGGAAGAGCAACAGAACCTTGGTGATGGAGGTTGTGATCTCGGGGAGGGGGGAAATCTTGAGGGCGATCTTAACCAGTTGGGCCACATGAATGGAAGAGAGGAGTAAGGAAGGTTTTAGGGAGTGGAAGAATGCTAGCGAGGAAGGGTTTGGTGGGGGCTATTGAGAAAACGATGACGGAGATATTGTGATTATGTGTTATTGAAGACGTGACTATATAAGTGCTTTTCTGTTCTGGAATTACAAGAAATTAATATGGTATGTTCTTTAATGCCCCCTTGTTTCTACTAGAAACTTGGTGTAAACATTGGTAAATCCGCTTGTTTCACAGAGTAATGGCAGGGATTTTAAATCCTTTACCCACACTTACTTTATTAGCACGTAAATTTACTAATTTGAAGACATAGCATTATTATTTTTTTATGAAAGTCGTCCTCTATCTATTGATAAGTTTTATTTTTCCTACAAATATATATAAAACAATTAAACTAAATTAAATCGGTTGGCTACTCAAGGGATTACCCAGTAAAAAAATATCGAAGGCTTCAAGATAAAAAAAAAAATTAATGGGATGACACGTGTAGAAGCTGTACCTGTACTGAAACTAGAATAATTTTATAGTGTTTAAATAATAATTGTTGACATTCTATTAATGCTATCCGCTTGATTGCTATTATTTTAAAAAAACAAATCATTTATAGAGTCTTAGTTGTCATGACTGCAACCAATATCAATGTTACTGTGCTTTTCTGCCTGTTATTCCCATATTTGCCCTGCCTCACCGCCCCCAAAGTTCTCACTTCTCACCACTTAAACCCCGCCAATACGTGGTGGCGTTACTATTAAGCCACTAAAACCCCACCAATACGTGGCGGTGTTCACGGCCCAGTTTAAGCTAACCGAACCGATATTTTGAACTTTTAGAAATTTTGACCCGAAAGCGCCGGAAACCGGTTGAAACCAAACCGGGCCGGGCCGGGCCGGTTTTTTGCTTGAAAACCGGGAAAACCCATTGTCTGCACAAACGGTGCCAAAAACTTCACCAGTTCCCGGTACACTCCTCCAGACCATAAGGCTAAAAAACCATGGAATTCATGAATCAATAGAGAAAAAGCAGGCAACCCAGTTCAACTTTCAGCATAAATGGTGGGGATCTTACGATTAGAAGGTTGAATAACTCTTTTCATGAGTGGCATGCCCAATTGGATTTGCAATGGCATTGCCAATAGGAAGGCTTGGGGGAGGTTGCGGCAGTGGATGAAGTGGCAAAAAATTTGCATCCACGCTTGTCATGTTTATTCCATGATCCATCTTTTGCTTTGAATATGCAGTCATTGTCTTAGAATCAATATCCCTTCACCTTGTGCCTTTGCAAATGCTTCCAGCCTTCTAGTATCAGAGAGATAGAGACGGCAAGGGAGGGGCGGCTGAAAGGAAAAAATGATTAGGTTTAGCATAAGTTTGTATTTATACTTTTGATTCTTGCTCTATTAAATAAATAAGTTCAAAATAAATAAGTTTGATCTGGTTTGGATTAGTTCAATCAGTTTTAATTTTATAAAACTAAAACCAGATCAAACCAAATGGCTGTTTTTAGTTTTTAAATTGTTTTCTTTAGTTTTTTCATGATTAGTTTTTTTAATTAATGTTTTTTATTTTTTTATTTAATTGATTGATTTTTTAAAACATTCCTAATACAATTTAAATATAAATATCAATAAACCTTCTTTTTTAGGAAGGCCCTGGCTAAAGATGCAATGGATCCAGGTTATTTTGAACTCGGCCCAGTTGTTACCAAAATAACAGTAATTATATTATTATCTCGAGTGAGTACGTAAGGTCGAATTATTTTTTAAAACATTTTTTAAAAATAATATCCATGCATGCTAATATATTTGTTAAGAGAACAATTTTCAAATTATAAATTCAAAATCCGACTCATATTAGAAGATATTTTTAAAGATATCGAGACACCAACTTATTAAAAAATATTTTTTAAAAAATATTTAAAAAATAATATATTGAATCGATTTATTTTTATAAACTCATTTATAACCTTAAAAAAAAAACATTCAAAATAATTTTAAAATTTAAAATCAATCTGAAATCAAAAAATTTTAAGATAAGATCTACCATCTCAGGCATTGAAAAAGCTAAAGAACACTCTAATGCAACTTCTCTTCTTCGAATGAAATTTGATAGCACCACAATTGATTTTTTTTGGTCAAAATCTATTTCAAGCGATAATGTTCTTTATATTTAATTAAAATAGGATGATTTTTTTTTAAAAATCAAGAATTAAAAAATATAAAAAATAAAATTTTAAATCAAAGTTAAATTTTCAAAAACTAAAAGATCCAAAAGTTATCGATTGAAAAATAAAAAGATCATAGTAAACTTTTTAAGCTAATTTTGACTATCTATTTTTCTTGTTTTATTTTTTATTTTAATCCTTTTTGTAAAAAAATCTTATCTTTCCCTAACAAATTAAAAACAATTAATCATTAATTTGATCACACAGGAATCAAATTGTAGAAAGAGAGTTTGATAATTAAAATGAAAAAAAATTATTGCAACAATCCATAATAACCTATACCGCATAAATCAAATATAATTCATGAATGTCATTTCTTACATGTTTTTTTTTTTTTTAAGAATTCAGATGGAAAACTTAAGTACTGTAGGATTGTGTACATCACTCCATGCTTCATTGAATTAAATTAAGTCATGCATATCATATGATTTCCGTTTTTCTAAATCAATGAAATTATAGCAGTTTTAATATGATTATTAATTAATATATATAATTCAATATAAATGGATAGAGTATGAAGTAGTGGGAATTTTTTTCCTCTGTTTGCCCATGTCATCTGCTCATGAATCATCCATACGTACATTGGCAACCGAAGCTATACCAGCGAAATATCCCTACGTTGAATCATGGCTGATGGGCAATGTATAATTTTAGGACATGTCTACGTTGTCATGGCTGATGTGCAGCATATGTTTTCCTGCCTTCAATTAATTTCATGACAACGTAGACATATCCTAGGATTATTCATTGCACACCAGCCATGCTTCAAGAAAATAAAAATCACGAGAAAACCTATTCATGAATAAAAGAAATTATCAAAAATGAAATCTAGCAATTGATACAACACCCATAGACAGTCCTTAATTTCAGGAACACAGTGGCGTTCTTAATTTAACGTTAGCAGGCCAAAGACAAATTATTGGGAAGAGAACCTTGCTCGCTTTTCCACAACTAATTTTGGTTCCCTGCAGTCTTTCTAAAAATGTCTTAAATCTCCGTGTGCATGGGAGAAATATAGTTTTTGATCTATTGTGAGGAAAAGAGCATAGGGAACCCCAATCACCAATCAAGATTCAGTAGTCCAGAACAGTCTAATACTATAAAAACTGTCCTGAGAAGAGAGGAGATTCCTTTGCTATTTATACTATCTTACCAGCTGGCTAATCTCACAGGAATGTGAACTCCTGCTCTCCAATAAAACAGTAAGCTGCATAAAACAAACATTGTGAGTTATTTGTAAAACCATCATCCTAAAAATATCCGAAGACAAAAAAAAAAAAATGGTACACATACAAGATGATGACCTCTTAATGCATCTTGGCTCCTTTAGAGATGAGAATATCCCCATAAGGCACCCTTTGTTCAACTCTAAGGAAATCACGTGACGCAAGAACTGCATACAATTTATCCAAGTTTCAATCAAATCAGGTCAAGAAAAAAAAATTCACAGTTTCAGTTAGTTGGAATTATGTCAAGCTAGCATTTGATTTTAAAAATTAAAGAGTAACTGCTTCTGATGACACGAGAAAGAATATACCACAAGTTTGATAAAACAGCAGAGCTGCTGCTTTTGTGTTCATTCCAGCAGCCAGGTTGTTCAGGGATTCTACTTGAGGGGCTCCTGGCGTTTCAAAATGCGTTTTCATTTGCCTGTGCACATTTAAGTATGGTTAATGAGTTTAATGATCATATGACAAACGCAAGAACTAAATAAATTCAAGAAAAGGCCAGACAAGAGCAATACATTCGGATAGAATCAGCTATCTTGTCAACAGGCTGACCAACAACATGATGTTGGGTTTGTGTAGGTTCAGTTTCAACCAACAGTTCTGTGGAAAATTTAACAGGGGGAATTAGGATTTAGGTTCTTTGATTGGAAAAGGTAGAACCAAATAGCCAAAGCACCGCAGCCAAAGACATGAATTGCCATGCCATTTACCTTGATCAGGTGTTGGGCCATTCTCAGACAGCCTAGATAACTCAAAATTTGGATCAGCAAACCGCCAAGGATCCTCTTCGACTACTGTCTCAAGACTACTGCCACTGTGTCTGGATGAGGAATGACGTCCCTTCTTACTTGATCTGTCGATAGTCAGTACATTAAATACCAAATGCATCATTTCTCTTTTATCTGAAGAGCATAATGAGTCTTAACTCTTAAAAGCTAACTCCACAGTGATCCCAATGAAACGTTCCTACACAGTCATTCATCACTCTAGCTAAATATATATGGGTTCCACTAACCGTCCTAAATTGACTTCCAAATAATGTGGTGGAATGCCATGCCCTGATCCAGAGCTTGGAATGGACCCCACTCCATCTCCTGTAATTCAGATCAAGAAACGAACTTTGAGAAGTGTAATCATAATCCTCTAATTACCTTTTAGTCATTATCCAGACAAGTGAAACATATGAAGCAGAGGAGATAGACGCAGCATACCAGAATTCCTAGGTGTTGCCATATTGGCTTCAGTCATCCTCACACCATTGTTCCTAAGGTTGGCTTTTAGCTCTTCCATGAGGATATCCATGGATTGCTCATCATTCACAACGTTTGTTCTCATCTTCTCTATCGAAGTACCCAGTGACTGAGAGCCAACTCCACTATGAACATCATCAAAGGTCTACACTCCAAACAATCAAAATAGAAAGGCTATAATGTTTCTACTGAAAAAAAGAAAAGAAGAAGAACCAAGCCACTGCTGCTGGGACTTACGTATCCAGCTGGATCTTGATAATTTACTCTGTCTGGTGGTGACGATTTTGATGGTTCTGGTGGCAGTGGTGCAGAAGTCCTTTCTTCTTACACAAGTACAAAACGAATCTCTAATCATTGTTAGGAAAATCTTCTTAGGAGAACAATCTTAAAAGTTACAATGTTTAAATCTCACCAGAAGGAGAGTCATGAGGAGGCTGGGTACTTTTGGTCCAAAGTTCCAGAAGAGGAGCTGGATAATAGATTTCTCTATTTCCATTATCATCAATAAGAACAGTAGGTGGGAGCTCCATGAGGTTAGATATTTTTGTAGTGGACATAATACCCATGCGTGCCTGAAAAAAAAAAGCAGAATAGGGAACTTATCGATAGAACATCCAGATAATTTTTTTTCCTTCACTTTTGCTCTCCATTTCAAAAGGGTAACAATTTCAAGATTTTTTAAAATTTGACGATTACAAGTATCATAGAGCACTCATGCACCCATTACAACTAGCAATTCTTAAACTATGTAATTCGTATGATGGTAAGTCACAAAGTTTTCCTCGCACAAGCTTAGTTGGTGAACCTTCACCGAAATGCGAATAATATTGGAAATCGAGACCTGACCTTCCTCTTTCTTCCTCTCCTTGAGACAATGTCAGAAGCATTTTGAAGCCATGACTGGTATACATGACCTGGAATAATGGTTTGTTCATAATCAACGGTAGTAGTTGCTTGTCTTCTTGTTTTCCTTTTAATTGGCCTTTGCTTCTGCTGATCCTGTTGCATCCATACTTTGAAGTTTGTTGTACTTGTATTGTTCTTTTATTATAAAATGATATTATCAGTGCGGGAGATGTTACAATTAATTACCTGCCTGGCTCCCTTGCATTCATTAGATTGTTGATTGACTTGGAATTCTGGATGATGGTCTTGGTTTTCTTCCGCTGCAGGAAGACCTTAACATTAGCACGTGTACCCAGGTTGATAGTTTCTTTGCTGAATGCTCTTTATCAGTACAAGTAGTCTCCGTAAACTTTTAAGCATAAAATCGCTAAAGAGTTACAAATAAATGAAGTTAATGGGGCTAGTCACGCAACTAGTTGACTTAGATTAGGTAGGATCTCAGTGGAAGGAGCCATGCATGTAAATCAAGAATAATTTACAAATGTTACATATACCGGCACATCCGTGACAAGGACCAAGGCATTCTCTCAAATCAAGGACAAAACTTAGAAAGAAGACGACAGTATAGCATCTTAATAAACAATAACTTTAATTGGGCATTTGATGACTGGCCATCCAGTATGTCAACTCCCATATATGAAATAATTCAATTGTTTAATGATTGGCTTCTACCCAGAAAATAACTAGTTCATATATACAGGCTTCTGGATTAAAGAGGTAGAAAGAAAAAGGGAGGCAAGGGAATTAGAGAGCCATCCTTTTGATTGATCTTCCTCTCTCTGAAGTACATGTTTAGACATGATGTTTGTGGGTTAATGAAACGATGACATCAAGCCAGTTACAAGCTTCATAAATAAATTTATTAATAAGTCAAAAACAATAAAACATAAAATAAAATGAGGTGCTGTTTCATTTCCAATTCAGTCTGCTAGACATAATACTTTTAATAAGGTGTCATTCAAGAGCATCCTCTTGTTTCTATCATTTTTGTGTTTTCCTACGATTTGCATACTGATGTCAATGGGCAAGGAGATTGAGACGGTGGATACTATCCTCACCAAGCATATTTATAAATCAACTCAAAAGACTTCAGCTTGAGCAAGCAACGCAAACATAAAATGATGTGCAGCTTAATTATAACCAGGTTCTATCATGCCAGTCATAGAAGGAGAAGGGTTGGTAAAAGGAGAAAGAGGAAAATAGCTCGATTTGGTGGGATGTATATATCAATTCAAAGTGCTTGTCGCATAACCTTCTATTGGAATATATAGATGTCGAAGGACAAAGGTCAATCAAGGTGGAAGTATACACTATATCAACTTCAAAATCATTCAATAAAAGTAATTAATCAAAAAACAAGCAACAGTTGTCTAACATGCATTTTATATTGCTGACCTCTTTGAGCTTCGTCTTGTTCATGTGGGGAGGGTATGAGAGTAGTTGGGATATCCATATGATCTGCTGAAGTGAAGTTCACCTGTGTCTCTTCATCCCCTTCAATATCAAATCTGCCACACCATCGTCCAAGATCAGCATATGAGAATATAATGAAAACCCAATAAGATTAAAGTAAGGGAAATGCCTTGTCAACCACAAGGAGAGAATTTTAAATTCCATGCATACAATTTTAGTAGAATGAACCACATTATGCACAGGCAGCGGCAAAGCCCTATATGAAAAGCATAAACTAATTATGCAAATCAGAACCGATATTGCATCATGATTGAATTCACCTTTCAAAGCGATTGTACGCATCAGCATCAGCCTGGTATGAATCAAAACGTTCAAATAACGTGATGTTGTCGGCATCAGCTGAAAAGGCATCTTGAGTTAACTTAAGGGAACAATATCAGCATGCCAGAAAACTCATCACTAAAAGCTTGGATGGAGGAGAAGCCGGCAAGTAATAAATGGAAACCTTGATGTAAGTGATGGGATGCATCTCCCTCCCTGATGTCATTGTTAACAAACGGTTCATCCACATTGTCAAGCCGCTGAACAACATAGAGGGGTCAAAAAGTGATCAGCTGCATACCCTATTTTAGAAGTATTCATTTTAACAACTTTTTTTTTCCCAGCGAGTGCATGTAGTTCTATTACCATTGATATGCTTTGATTCCTTATTAAATCACATGCAATGACTTAGGTTAGATCATGCATAATTGTAAATTTGACTTAAATTTCACTGAATGTAAGATTAGAAATTTATACATTTGACATGCAAGCTAGTGCAGCACCATAAAAGCTGTATTATGAATTCTACCTCAATGACATAATATTACTATAATCAATGCTAATTGCTATACATCCACAATAATATGCATTTTGTAACATGCACAAGGCATCTGAAGCAAAATCCATAACTGCAACCCAACAGCTTAGACAATGGACTAAACATAAATTTACCACATAAAAGATAAGGCAACTAATTCGAATTTGTGTGGGTTTAAGACCTTTTGCGGCTTAATGCTTAATTGGGTTCGTTTATCAAACACCTTCCCATCAAACAAAATAAGGTCACAATTTGCTCATGCACGATAAAACCTACCAGATAGACAGTCCACAAGTTTTTGTGCGCTAATTTGCCACCAAGTAAACACAGCGTAGTTGACCACAAAAAATGCCCAAGACATAACTTCATGTAACTCATTGATGTAGTGTTAATGAATAATGCTGGAGTTGTTTTATGTCTTTTTAAGAGTGTGATTAAACAATGTACCATCCTATAAAAGAAGAAGAAGAAGAAGAATAAAATGAACAATTTACCATGGTGAAATAGGCCGTTTGTTGAAAACCCATGGTGGTGGTTGCAGCATTGGAGTAATTAAGGGATTGCTCAATTTCTCCCACATCTGTTTCTTGGTTCTCTGGTAAAGTCACTGCCTCCTTCCTTCAATCATAGACACACGGCATCACAAAGTAAACAAAACAAAATCCATGCACTTCGACTTTTACTACCCTTGCTTTAGCACCCAAAACTCACACTCAAAATTCATGAAGTATCGTTATCACTGTGAGGTGTGAACTGTCACCGGTGCTACAATGCGCGGAGGTCGTCCCCGTAAATTTGAACTAGTATGAAGTTTTTTTAAAAAAGTGCCAGGTTTTATCCATGGTAAAACACGCCACTCCTCCCAAACATGTGCTAAAAAACGCTGATTTAGAGCTTGGATAAGAATTTACAGTGACAGACCTGGCCTGTGATTTTCCCTTAGGAAGGACAGTGGGGTCTGGGGCTACCTTCACTTTCCATGCTTCGTTTATTTCAACCTGACGAAATTCAAATCAAGAAACGAGCGACGCGTCATGAAATAATAGTTGATCATAGCACGGAAATTGAAAGGGAAAAACAATACGGAATTTAGATTTTTTTTTTGGTTGAATTATATGATTTCAATGTATGTACCAGCAGGCGGGTTACATCATCTGTGAAGAAAAACCAGAGTATAAAGAAGCATTATCAATAAGATTATGAAATTGAAATTCAAGTACTGGTCAATAAAAGAATGAAAGGAGATTCACCATAGAGGAGCTTCACTTTTCGTTCATAGACAATAACAACTCCACCTGAGAGGTAAAAAAAAAACAAGAGAGGAAGAGAAATGTCTCTGTTACGAACTTAAACTTTGATTAAAAACAGATAGAAGTTAGAACTCCTAACTTGAAAGAAAAAGAAAACACTCTTAAATGAGAGAGACAGGACGAGTACCCATGAGAATTCCAGAGAGTCTGAGAGCCATGGGTACTGAGGGATTCAAAATCTCTTCACTGTAGAAACAAGCAAAAATGAGAAGAAAAATGAAGTCCGCCATATCGATTTGAGCGGATTTGGAAAAAGGAAAGGAAAATAGAGATAGTTTAAAAGTAAAATAACCAGATACGGATGATGTTGAGCTTATTGAGCTTCTTCCGGTTGATCTTCGCATGCATGGTTGCAGCCATCCTTCGTCAAACAGAGGAAACGGAGATTATCGTACAAATCCACTTTAGTTAAGAGAGACACAGAATATCATGCAAATACTACACTCCATATTTGCTTAAAATAAACCGCGTCCAGTCGCTCAGTTCAAAAAATGAACCGAAAATCCTTTCAATATAAGTAATCTATATTCACAATGAATACATTCCTTGTTTTTTCAGAAAAAACAGGGTAATTATGTAAAAAAAAAAGATAATCAGCAGAAATAGAGCGTTCCTGAGTATCATAATATTACTAATCACTTCAAAAAATAAATAGAGACAAATGCATAGAAGAAAACAGAATTAAAATCCTAATAACAAAAAAGCGAAGCAAGCAACTTATAGAATTTTTTTAAAAAAAGGTGAAGAGGAGATCACCATATCTGGCCAAGTGGTGCTTTGCGAGCTAGAAGCTGGTGTGAGTAAAACATTTTTTATTGTCAGGGAGGATTTCACTCTGAAAACAAAAGAGAGAGAAGAAGCTTAAGAGAGGATCAGAGGTATCGACAATGGCGTTTTAAATAAAAAGCTAAGTCGTTTTGAAAGAGAGGAGGGGGGGAGCTAACTGTGAATAGAAAGAGGTGAGTGTGGTGTGTATGTGTTGTTTCTTTTATTCTCTTTGAAACGGAAGGGGCATACCAGCCTTGGCAGCTGAGAGCGTTTTTTGCGGGAAGGGAAGAAGAGTACGATGGAATGTTCCTGGCGATAGATTTACCTGCATGTCATGAAAGTTTCTGTGCTTTTTAGAAATTTGGAGCATCAAATGTTAACACGTGGGGGTGTTTAAGTGCCTGTCTGTCACCGGCTTGCTGAAAATGAAAAGGCTCGCTTATAACGACTCTGGGTTGTTGTTTAGAAAAATGGCCATGGGCTCCACCGGATCAGCTTGCTTAACACACTCTTTTTGCTCGGTGTTTTGTCAGGTGCAGGCAATGAGCAATTGAGCATATCACAAATTAAAATTAATGATCAGGATGATGAATCTATGATCCTGATTTTAATTTTTTTCTCTTTTTTACATGTTATTTGAAAAAATTAATATTTTAATAGAAATGAAATTGTTTCAATACTATTTATTTAATTTTAGAATTTAAAAAGCTTTAAGCAACATGATTAACTTCTACAACTAATTAAAATTAAAGTTTTTATAACCATCTGAGCTTGCTACACAAAAGATGTAGTCCTAACGACATGAAGTTATTAGCAGCAGGGTTCTGAAACGAAAGGGCGGGCCACGGGACATCAGGTTGGTGCCATCGTTTGACTTTCAAGGTAAAAATTAAAAAATATATAATTTTTTAATCTTTTTAGATTATTTTGATTCGTTAATATAAAAAATAATTTTTAAAAAATAAAAAAAATATTATTTTAATATATTTCTGAACGAAAAATATTTTGAAAAACAATCATAACCACATTTCCAAACAGGGGTGCCAGAGTTGTGTTTTTTTAAAAAATGATTTTTTATATATTTTTAGATTATTTTAATATGTTAATATTGAAAATAAATTTTAAAAAATAAAAATTATACATTATTTGAATACATTTCTTTAAGTGCAATTTTACTATAAATTTTAAGAAATTTTGATTTTTTTAATGCATGGTTTAGAAATGCAATTAGAAAGCCACTGTGACCCAATTCAAGCCCAGGGCCGCGATGTTTTCGTTAATTTTTTGCACTCATATTGCAATGATATAATATTAGTTTGCTTGGTTAAAAATTAAAATAATAAATATTTTAAACGTATCAATAATTTATTTTTTAATTTTAATTAATTATCAATTTTTTTTTAGTCTTTTATATAGATGACTAGCCATTGATTAAAATAATTTTTTTAAAATAATTTTTTAATTTATTATAATTTTACTAAAAACCAACATTAAAAATTAGTTGATTGGAACATTTAAAAAATATTGGTTTATCAAAATAAAAATAAAAATTTAAAGTTTATATGCTCGATTGACATAAAATTAAAGTTGGGTTACAAATAACAATTAAAAGCAGATGATAGTTCGTCAAATAACAAAAACAATTGACACAGAGGGGCAAGAACTTCGTTGAGAATTAAGGAAAATAAAATCTAAACACTCAAATTAATGAAGAAGAAAAGGAGGTCTCCAGACAAGACCCCTACATATTCACATGCACTGATCATCAAAAACCACACAAACTTCACTGCCTGTTACCAACAAGACACCACTCCTCCTTCTGTACTCCGCACACCTGCAATGGAGAGAGACTGGTAGAAATGTTAGACCACAGGAACGCATAAACTCCTTTCTCAATCCCAAATGCCGAGCCACCGTTTGTTATGAAAAACACAATTCCTTTACTTGTTTTTTTCTTTCGTGATTAATATTGTTAGTTTCTCTTAAATAATATATATATTTTTACATTGCATAGCTGTGATGAGGAGCGTCAGCTTGTTTAATCACTCAAAGTTGAACCTGTGATTTTACTGTAAAAATACTGAGCCCTTACATTTCGTTGTTCTGCTTTTACCTTTCTTATAGTTGATTTTTTCTTGCTTTTCAATTGAAACAGCGCATAACAATGCAGGAGGGGGTTCTGGGGATTCTACAGTGTGGAGAACCAGTACTAATGGCCGCAAGACGAGGTGAACTAGCGAGTCTTGAAGTGCCAGCTTAAAATATCGCGATCAATATATGGTTTCAGCAGCTGTGAAGGGAGTAAGGACATAGTTTCGATTCTTGTTGAATTTGGAGTAGATTTAGAATGCCAGGACAATGAAGGTCATGCATGCCCCCTTGCATTTGGCAGTGGAGGGTGGCGACGTAGGACGGTTGAGGTGGTGATCGGCAAGGGAGCCAATGTTAAGGCCAAGAGCAGTCGAGGTGCCACCCTCTCTGTATAGCTATGTCATCGGTTATTAGGGGAGCACAAGTCTCTTGAGGGCGACACTTTACAGTCTCATTCTCAACTCGAACTTTTGATCATTTTCATATCTGATAACAGAGGATATGGGGATCTAGAATGGATCATTGCAAGGAAATTATGTTGTGGAACTTCGTTGTGTATGCTCATGGAGAAAATTAATTATCAATTATAAAAAAATTATAATTATCCACTCTTAGAAATGAAGAATTTGCAGGTAAAATGTTTGAATTTTACGAACACAACATATCTGATACTATACTATAATAAATAATTTAAATTGAAATGGTTAATTTTATTTGAAAAAATTAAAAGCCATTTTTGTGTTTCTGGTAAAAACTACACACACAGCAATTGGTCATTGATTGGCATCTCCAACTACAAACAATGACAATATATCCAGTACTGTAGAGATTATCTTCAGTGAAAATATTAAATATAAAAATATTATATAAAAATTAACTAAATTAATTATGTTAAGATCAGTTAAAGTAAGTGGTTGTATTGATATTAAATA
>Ga0325402_1002661_pt1 | contig 15793 bp, 15 predicted proteins | sample PopdelMetagenome_22_FD_207212 | JGI IMG/M metagenome (GOLD analysis project Ga0325402, IMG submission 207212) | Populus deltoides microbial communities from Bellville, Georgia, United States - Xylem-PdKOR-R3 | ecosystem: Host-associated > Plants > Phyllosphere > Stem > Wood/Secondary xylem... | reverse complement strand
TTTTTTTATATTAGGAAAAAATTTGATAGGCCCGCAGCATGTCTTGGCCCACGGATCTAGTACAAACTAAGAAGGATTCTTTGTTTCATTAGGAAGCGGACAAGCTAATGTTAAAGCTGCAAGGGGTTGTTTTGTAGCCCAGACAAAGCAGGCCGAATACGTATACAGGCTAAGAAGGAATCGAGGTTCTCACAAGACTTATGGCTAGGTTATGATCATCAGTATTATTTTCAACAAATGGATAGCAGAAATTTAAATGCAACAGAAGCCTCATTCTCCCATGTTTCCTTCTATGAATCCCATGTTGAATATCAAAACTGGAACCATGCCAATTACGAGGAACATAAGATAGCAAAAACTGTGTTGTTGCCTATCAGGAAATTATGATTGAAGAAGTAGATGTGAATAAGTAAAAAAGAACATGCATGTTCATAGCATAGAAATGAGAAAAAACGGACACCTTCCATGAAATAATTCTTAAGAGTTAGAATATTAGCAAGCAGGTCGATGTATACATCTTTGAATGTAACCTAAAGAAGCATGAAGAGCAACAACATCTTCTTCGTTAAGCTCTCTAATCTGAATGAATACAGATAAGTTTCTGCAGCTTTCACAATGACACTCACATACCTACAGTTGCTGCCCTTTTAACAAGCTGTATCGTATTGTTGTGGTTTATTCTTTAAGAGATCGCCTTAAAGCTACATTATTGGAACTCATAATTAGTAAATTCATCTGACCACAATATTAACAGCAAACCAGATAAACCAGAACTGGGAGTCGTCCTTGTAAGGTGTTTGTGGACTGATCAACATGCCCATCATACATTACATTTGGCCATGTGCCATGTGCAAGCAAAAGGTTTGCAGTCGTCCAGAATCATGGTTAGGGCCATCTGTTTTGTATATTGCCATTACCTTGATATCAGTCAATTGTTTCAAATTAAACTCAATACCGGAAAAGACTGATGACTTTAGAGTTCTTTCAGCCTTTCCCTTATTTAATAAAAAATCATGTTTCCATTCTAAGCTCTACTTTCTGTTGTACTAGATGCTTTCGTTATTTGCTAGTTGATCATAGGAGCTTGTTCATGTGAACAGATGATTAATAAATTCTGTCATGGTAGGTGATGCTTTTGTTGACATGATTGTTTGAGATGCCTTGTATAATGTCCCCTCTGTGCATTTGAATTAATTCCAGTTTTTTCGTAACTCTAATTTTCAAAAAAATTAGAACATTACCAGTTTCTTTATAACTCATTAATCTTTGATATTTTGATAGTTTGCTGCCTCATTTTACTGAATGACATCTCGTGGAGAATTGTGCTGGCCGATGCCTTGCTGACCTTTTCTCAAGGGGGCAAAGACATCTAAAATAACGTTGGTAAAAAGAAAAATTATGTACGTGTTATCAAGTATGCTAACGCTTCGCAAAACGAGGTGTGTAGAAACCTGAAGGCGAACGTGTTAGCAGCCTTTTTATGCTTAAGCTATTGCAAGCAACACTTCCTTATTCAACTTGAAGCGCAGATATTATTCGTTTTTACAACTTTATCCGTAGAGTTCAACTCTAAATCAAAGGACCATGAAAAAAAGACCTAACACAGACCAAGGAGACCCAGAAAGTCTCAAGCTTGTGATCTATTAGTCCTTCTTCGCTTGTTGGAATGCAGTGATCTATGCAAGACTCCGTGGCTTCCGAATGCAGGTGTTGAGGCCAGCGTCGATGAAAGCTTGTTGGTCAGACTCAGAAGTGACACCTACAATCTGACTCTTAACACCCATCTTACGTAACAGCTGTGTTGCCTGACATAATGTATATGATCAGGAGATGATGTAAATATCATATAAAATGTATATCACGACATTAATTGGCAGTTGAAGTTTTTATACAGGAAACGAAATTTACAATTTTATGCTTCAAGACTAAACCAAAATGGCCTCAGAATCACGATGGATCAACTTTCAATTTCATTGAGTTCCTTTGTATTTCATCAAGATTTTGCAGACTGATAGTTGTTTCCTTTTCACTATACCAAGTTAGTGGTTCATAAAAACTATCATTATATTATGATCATAATGTGGATGGGGTTTTTAAAAACATTAATAAGTTGAAGCTGATCAAAAAATATATACCTGAATTCCAGTCATGATGGGCATTTGATCGTCCATAATAATGAGATCAAAAGAAGCCCCAGCAAGATGAAGATAAACAGCTTCTTTCCCATTCTTCGCCTCTTGAAATTCCATTGCACGATGCTTTTCTGTCCCTACTGGCATCGTGTATCTCTGAATGGTGTCTCGAGCATCACGATCATCATCAACAACGAGCACAGAGTAATTATTGCTGGAAACATAGAAAAGACAGAAAATATTATGACTTCTAATATAATTCAAGGTACACAATCATTATTTAAGAGAAAATACACATGCCCCTGATCATGTTCTCCACTAGTGTCACTACTGATCAGTGCCTTCTGATTCAGCCATTGCTTCACATTAGCAATCTTCCGGCTTCCAGCTTCAATGTTGCTGCTCGTAGCACCAGATTCGTGAAGAAGATTCAACCTTAGTTCCCTGGTTTCATTTTGATCTTTCTTGAGTGCTTCGGTTTCTGACTCAATTGCTTTCTCTAAAACCTGCCTCTTTTGATCAAACTTTGCAATGCACACATCTAGTTTCTTAACAAGATTCTGAATTTCTTGGTCAATTTGAGTGTTATCTTCGTCAGCCACTGATGAAGGAATTGATGGCTTCGTGATTCTGAGAGATAGAGAGAGGGTGAGAGACATTTCTACTCCGTCAACAAAAGACAAACATTTCTGAAGTCCATATATAGAGTGCGAAATTTATAAGAAGAATATGTGGAACAAAGTGAACAAGTTAGTTCTTTTCTGCTCTGGAAAAAGAAAAAAGAAAAAAAACTACTAACAAAAGAAGCTCAAATAGGACCCGAAACTAAACAAAAGACGTAGTAAAAATTTTAATGCATACTCTTCTGCATCTCCACCATCTTGCTTCTTGCTAAGCAAAGCTTGTTCCTTTCCTTGTTTCGCAGAGTGATCAAGTGCATTCCTATTGTCTTCTTCTGCATCTCCACCTTCTTGCTTCTTACTAGGCAAAGCGTGTTCCTTTCCTTGTTCCCCAGGATGATCAGATGCCTTCCTATTGTCTTCTTCTGCTTCTCCGTCATCTTGCTTCTTACTAGGCAAAGCGTGTTCCTTTCCTTGTTCTCCGGAATGATCAGATGCATTCCTATTGTCTTCTTCTGCATCTCCGCCATCTTGCTCCTTACTAGGCAAAGCGTGTTCATTTCCTCGTTCTCCAGGATGATCAGATGCATTCCTATTGTCTTCTTCTGCATCTCCACCATCTTGCTTCTTACTAGGCAAAGCGTGTTCCTTTCCTTGTTCTCCAGAATGATCAGATGCATTCCTATTGTCGTCTTCTTTGTTGGATTCATCAATATCAGTTGTCTTTGATGGTAAACTATTTGGGGAAAACTCATCAAATTCGGATAAGGCCTCTTTAAAAACGATTGAACTTTCCCTGTTATTTTTTATGCAACTAAATTATTTCACTATTAGAAATGTACAATAATGTACAAGATTTAATAAATCCAAAGAACTACCTGGCCTTTTCCAAGCCTGCACTTACACCAGCCTTGATTCTCTCAATTTCAGCAGACACGCCAAGAACAGTATTCATCAGTTGCTCAAAGCATCCTAGAAGACAAGACATATGGTGGTCTGCAGCCATTGCTTCAGGATCAGAAGGCAAGCACTGAAAGAAATTCAGCGCTTCTCCACTGGCTACTCGAGAGCTGCTTCTTGTTAGATTGGAATCGCTTGAAATCGGCATTGAAACAATGAGCCCTTTTTTCTCTTGACTATCTTCTTCTGTCGTGAATTCATCCATCTTCTGACTCAGCCATTGCCTTGCTTTATCAATCTTTGCCCTTACTTCTTGATCAAGATTTTTTCTTGCAATAATTGATGCTTCAATTTCTACCTTAAAGGACTTGGCAGCGATGATTTCTTTGGAGCCGCCATCACTCTTTTCTAGTGATTTTGCAATGAAATGATCCAATTCTGAAAATAGCATCGTACTTTCAAGATCAATTTGAGTGTTATCTTTGTGAGCCATTGTTCTTGCTTTGGGAGTGAGAGAGGGGGCTGAATGAGTATTCTATGAGAGAGAAGCACCAAATTTGTGGCTTACAAAAGCGGTTATTTCTGTTAAGAAGTTGTTGATTATGGACATATATTCTCCTTATGCTTGTATGTGGAAAAACTTTTTACATTTGATGCAGGAAAAATGCCTTTCACCAATGAAGCTGAAGAACATAAATAAGCATTTTATGTGAAGAGGCAACTCAATTGTGAAACCAACAAAGCTCATAACAGAGAAACAGAGAAGGTAAAATTTCTAAAAGCCTCATTTCCCTATGTCCTCTCAGTTCTCACCACACTCTTTCAGTTTTATTATGAAAGTGGAATGGATGTGTTTCTGCAGCTATACTATGAAACCAAGAAAATTTCCATAAAGGAGCTGGCAATCATCACTGAGAGTCATTGCGGAAGCAATTCCTCGAGAGGTACAAAATATTGAAAGAAGACAGGGAAGGAAAATGCTGAAAAGGAACTGTATATTTGGGTCAGTGTCGAAATCCTCGGAAACCCGCTGATCTTTTGAGGATCGGAAGACTTCTCTTGAAGTTAAATCACAACATTCCACCTCGCATGCTGGTGATGCTCGGTAGAAAACGTTATATAAAAGAGGTACTGTCATGTTTTTACAGTTGAAATCGCGTTTTGTGATTTGTAAATTTTGTTTTTTTCTTGTCTAATGAAGAATGAACTCAGTTAGTTCTCTTCTTTGGCTACATATAAACACCATGGACTCACAAGTCAATAATGTCATTTTTGCCAAAACCAAACCCCAAGGAGGAAGAATAGAGAAGTTACTAGTCATTTTTTGGCAATGTTATTTAATCAAGTTGAGCCCGATAAGTTAAAATGATGATTTGTTGACTAGGTTTTTTGACGAGGCTGGATTTCAAAATAAACCGAGTGATAGTTGATCTAGTGATAGCCAAAGAAAAGAAAATAAGTGGGACCTCAATATATATTAATAGCAAAACAGATAAACCACCTTTTAAGCCAGAACTATGACAATATACATGGAAAGAAGAAGCACACGACAGAATCATCCTTGGAACATAGAACCAAATATTGGAATAACCCATGGTTAAGTTTTGCAGAGCGTAGAACAAATGTGGGACTAATTTAATTTCATTTCAGTAAAAAAATTTAAGCATGCAATGACCAATTAAGAAGCTGAATGATCACAATGCCTAAATCTAAGCATGCAATGACCAATTACGAAGCTGAATGATCAACATCAGAACAAAAACGTGAAAACAAGTTCTAACAATTTCTACCATTCCATTCCATTTACTATGCTTTTGCAAGCAACACTTCCATATGGACCATATTCATCTTGAAGCACAGCGATTATTAGTTTTTACAACTATTTTCTCTTTTAGAATCACAAGGTAGTCAGAAACTTTATCCACGGAGTTCATCTCTACATCAAAGGACAAAGGAAAAAAAAAAAAACCAACACAGACCAAGGAGACTCAGATACTCTCAAGCTTGTGATGCAGCCCTTCTTTGCTTGTTGGAATTAGGGAATGCAGTGATCTATTCGGTATCCAGTGGCATTTGAAGGCATTCGTTGGCGCCAGCGTCGATAAAAGCTTGTTGAACAGACTCAGAAGCGAAACCTATAATCTGACTCTTAACACCCATCTTACGTAACAGCTGTGTTGCCTGACATAGATGTATATGATCAGGGACAGATGTAAATATCATATAAAATGTATATCATGACATTAATTGGCAGTTGAAGTGTTTATACAGGAAACGAAATTTACAATTTTATGCTTCAAGACTAGACCAAAATGGCCTCAGAATCATGATGGATCAACTTTCAATTTCATTGAGTTCCTTTGTATTTCATCAAGATCAAGATCAGATTTTGCAGACTTACAGTTGAGGTTTTGAAAAACATTAATAAGTTGAAGCTGGTCAAAAGACATATACCTGTATTCCAGTCATGACGGGCATTTGATCGTCCATAATAATGAGATCAAAAGAAGCCCCAGCAAGATGAAGATAAACAGCTTCTTTCCCATTCTTCGCCTCTTGAAATTCCAATGTAAACTGCCTTTCTGTCCCAACTACCATCACGTATCTCCAAATGATGTCTCGAGCATCACGATCATCATGAACAATAAGCACAGAGTAATTATTGCTGGAAACATAGAAAAGACAGAAAATATTATGATCTTTAATATAATTCAAGGTAAACAATCATTGTTTAAGAGAAAATACACATACCCCTGATCATGGTCTCCACTAGTGTCACCACTGATCAGTGCCTTCTGATTCAGCCATTGCTTCACATTAGCAATCTTCCGGCTTCCAGCTTCAATGTTGCTGCTCGTAGCACCAGATTCGTGAAGAAGATTCAACCTTAGTTCCCTGGTTTCATTTTGATCTTTCTTGAGTGCTTCGATTTCTGACTCAATTGTATTCTCTAAAACCTGCCTCTTTTGATCAATCTTTGCAATGCACTCATCTAGTTTCTTAACTAGATTATAGATTTCTGGATCAATTTGAGTGTAATCTTCTTCAGCCATAACTTGTTCTCCAGAATGACCAATTGCATTCCCATTGTCTTCTTTCTTGGATTCATCAATATCAGTTGTCTTTGATGGTAAACTTTTTGACAAAAACTTATCCAAATCGCACAAGGCTTCTTTATAAACGAATGAACGTTCCCTGTTATTTTTTTTAATGCAAATTAATTATTGCTCTAGTAAAAATATACAAGATTTTTACAAGATTCAAGAAATACAAGGAACTACCTGGCCTTGTCCAAGCCTTCACGTACAGAAGCCTTGACCCGCTCAATTTCCTCAGGTAAGGGATTCCAAGAACCAGGCAATGTATCCTCCGAAATGCCAAGAGCAGTACTCATCAGTTGCTCAGTGCCTCCTTGAAGACTAGACTTACGGTGGTCTGCAGCCATTGCTTCCGGATCAGAAGGCAAGCACTGAAAGAAATTCAGCTTGGAGTTGCTTGAAATCGGCGATGCAGCAATCAGCCCTATATCCTCATGGCTACCTTCTTTTGTCTTGAATTCATCCATCTTCTGATTCAGCCATTGCCTTGCTTTATCAATCTTGGCCCTTACTTGCTGATCAAGATTGTTTCTTGTGATAACTGATGCTTCAATTTCTATCTTGAAGGACTTGGCAGCAATGATTTCTTTGGAGCAGCGATCACTCTTTTCTTGTGATTTTGCAATGAAATGATCCAATTCTGAAAATAGCATCTTACTTTCAAGCTCAATTTGAGTGTTATCTTCCACAGCCATTGATGCACTGTACTGTTCTTGCTTTGGGGGGGGGGGTATTCTATGAGAGAGAAGCGCCAAATTTGTGGTTTGCAAGAGCGGTTATTTCTGTTAAGAAGTTGTGATTTGTCACATGCGGGTGATACTGGCAGACAGCCTTTATATAGAAGAGGGCGGACTGAATAACCATTTTACATTTGATGCTGGAAAAATAGTGTCTTTTCTACATGAGTTCACTTTTTTACTTTTACACAAATATAATTAAATATAATTAAAGTAGTTAAAATAAAAGATAAGAAAAATAAATTATAAACTTGGTTTTTAATAATGTAGTTTAAGAAGACTACATCAGCATCTCGAGTATCAAATTGTATTTAAATATTGTATTTATTTATCAGTCCAAATTAAAATATAGAATTATTACTTGACAAATTTACATCGAGCTTTTCACATCATTGGAACATGTTTTCTTTTCAAGATTTTTTTTTCATGGCAATACATCATTAATGCCAAGAAGTTTTCCCAAACTCTCAAGGATTTATAAATGTTACTTTCTCAGCAAAGTGAATTTTAAAACTAAAAATCTAAATATTTTTATATCTTATTAGATAACATTTAAGAGACTAAAAAGTTTTAAAGTATTGTGAGAATATAAATGTACATTTTTATGCAATATTATAAAAATTTGATTGCACAAATATGAGTATGAGTAAGAATTGATAATTGTGAAGTTGTTTTGCTCTTAAAATAACTTGTATATGATATATGTTTAGATTTCCTTGTAAGAATTACAATTTGAAAAGATATATATATATATATATATATATATTAAAAACTAGTTGTTTATAGTCGTTATAATTTTATTGGCGACTGAAATGATCAGCCAGATCAAATTGATCAAGCTAATTGTTCGACCGATTCCTGTATAATTCCTAGATATTCATAAAAAATAAACAAGCAGTTGACCAATTAATTTGATATACCCAAACAATTAACCAGTTCATGTAGAATCTAGATTTATTAATTTTAATTCTTTTAAAATGCATATAAAGTGAAGTGTATGCATTCTTTTTAATTTATGCTATCAAGTAGGATATAAATATTTACATTAGCACTAAAAAAAATACATAAACTAAGTCTTCATTTGTTTCCTTGTTGATGATGTATTCTTTATATAAAAATTGTTTGAAATTTATTCTTAAAAAAACATATTATCATTTAATTTTCATGTATTCTTCGTATAAATAATTTCGTCAATGCTTCAGATGGATGGATATGTGGAAATGTTCAAGCGCAGCTATATGATATGTCCTTACCATAAGAAGAGTTTGCATATAATATAGTTTGGTAGAAGACAAGTCTAAGCTACCCAGCTGAGCTGAGCTCATGTGTTAAAAAGGAATTAGTTGTTTTAGTCATGTTTCGCCAAAACCAGACCCCAAAGAGGAAGTGTCGAGAGGTTATTGGCCATTGCTTTTCACAGCTGGCTTAAATTAAGGCCAAGTTGGGTCATAATCTAAGGCTCTATTTTAAAATACTTTATTTATAATTTTGTTTAAATTTTCAGTTTTAGTGCCAATTTATTGTCACAGTAAATTTTCCAACAATATTATTTAATTAAGTTAAACGTGGTAGATAGCATAGTGATTTGACAACTCGGCTTTTGCCGAATTTAAAGAAAAACTAGGTGTGAGTTAAATAAGTTTGGCTCGGCCACCTTTATGAACACCACGAATTAGCAGCGCCACCTTTCAAGTAGCCAAGGAAAAGAAAATATGCAAGAACCAGATATTGGTTAAGTTCATCTCTACATCAAAGGACAAAGGGAAAAAAACGAACACAGGCCAAGGAGACCCAGATACTCTCAAGCTTGCGATGCATCAGCCCTTCTTGGCTTGTTGGAATTAGGAAGGAATGCAGTGATCTATGCAGTATCCAGTGGCATTTTAAGGCATTCGTCGGCGCCAGCGTCGATGAAAGCTTGTTGGTCAGACTCAGAAGTGACACCTATAATCGGACTCTTAACACCCATCTTACGTAGCAGCTGTGTTGCCTGACATATATGTATATGACCAGGAACAGATGTAAATATCATATAAAATGTATATCACGACGTTAATTGGCAGTTGAAGATTTTATACAGGGAACGAAATTTACAATTTTATGCTTCAAGACTGGACCAAAATGGCCGCAGAATCATGATGGGTCAACTTTCAATTTCAGATTTTGCAGACTGACAGTTATTTCACCAAGTTGGTGATTCTTAAAAACTATCACTATATCATGATTTATCAAGAAAATAAAGAAGAAGCTTTCTTTATTCCAATTTTATCCAAAAAACTACAATGAGATCAAAAGAAGCCCCAGCATATGAATATTGTCCATGATAATAATACCTGAATTCCAGTCATGATGGGCATTTGATTGTCCATTATAATGAGATCAAAAGAAGCCCCGGCAAGATGAAGATAAACAGCTTCTTTCCCATTCTTCGCCTCTTGAAATTCCATTGCCCGATGCTTTTCTGTCCCAACTGGCATCGTGTATCTCTGAATGGTGTCTCGAGCATTACGATCATCATCAACAATAAGCACAGAGTAACTATTGCTGGAAACATAGAAAAGACTGAAAATATTATGATTTTTAATATAATTCAATGTAAGCAATTATTATTTAAGAGCAAATACACATGCCCCTGATCATGGTCTCCACTAGTGTCACCACTGATCAGTGCCTTCTGATTCAGCCATTGCTTCACATTAGCAATCTTCCGGCTTCCGGCTTCCGGCTTCAATGTTGCTGCTCGTAGCACCAGATTCGTGAAGAAGATTCAACCTTAGTTCCCTGGTTTCATTTTGATCTTTCTTGAGTGCTTCGGTTTCTGACTCAATTGCGTTCTGTAAAACCTGCCTCTTTTGATCAAACTTTGCAATGCACTCATCTAGTTTCTTAACAAGATTCTGAATTTCTGGATCAATTTGAGCGTTATCTTCGTCAGCCATTGATGAACGAATTAATCTCTTCCTGACTCTGAGAGAAAGAGAGATTGGGTGAGATAGACATTTCTACTCTAGCAAAAAAATAAGATAAACATTTCTAAAGTACGTGTATAGAGTGCAAAATTTACAAGAAGAATATGTGGAACATGGTTTCATCTGGATCAAAGTAAAAAAGTCAGTGCATTTCTACTCTGGAAATAGAAAAAAGAAAAAAAAATACTAACAAAAGAATCTCAAATATGAACCTGAACTAAACAAGAAAACATAGTAAAAATTCTGAGGTACATGTATGGAGCTACCTGGCCTTGTCCAAGCATTCACATACAGCAGCCTTGACTCGCTCAATTTCCTCAGGTAAGGGATTCCAAGGACCAGGCAATGTATCCTCTGAAATGCCAAGAGCAGCATTCATCAGTTGCTTATTGCCTCCTTGAAGACTAGACTTATGGTGGTCAGCGGCCTTTGCTTCTGGATCAGAAGGCAAGCACTGAAAGAAATTCAGCTTGGAGTTGCTTCAAATCAGCATTGAAACAATGAGCCCTTTATTCTCATGAATATCTTCCTCTATCTTGAATTCATCCATCTTCTGATTCAGCCACTGCCTTGCCTTATCAATCTTGACACTTACTTCTTGACCAAGATTGTTTCTTGCAATAACTGATGCTTCCACTTCTATCTTGAAGAACTTGGCAGCAGTGATTTCTTTGGAGCTGCGATCACTCTTTTCTTGTGGTTTTGCAATGAAATGATCCAAATCTAAAAATAGCATCTTACTTTTAAGTTCAATTTGAGTGTTATCTTTGCCAGCCATTGATGTACTGTACCGTTCTTGCTTTGGGAGTGAGAGAGAGAGAGAGAGAGAGAGAGAGCTGAATGAGTATTCTATGAGAGAGAAGCGCCAAAATTGTGGTTTGCAAGAGCGGTTATTTCTGTTAAGAAGTTGTGATTGGTCAATTGCGGGTGATACTGGTAGGAACCTTTACATAAAAGAGGCTTAAACTGATCTGTAAGGTGAAGTTGATCCAGAGATGTTTGCTTTGCATGCAAAAACAAACATAATTATGATCGAACACTCTAATTTTTTTTGTTCTTTACGGCTTAGTGTTGTAAATTTTAGAACCTAAAAAACCTTATCCGCGTCATAGATTGCATCAAATTTGGGGCCAGTCTTTCCCCCAAGAGGTAAGCGCCAAAGGGTTTGTTTTCAAAGGGCTGTTAAGGGGATCTGCGCAGTTCACACACAGTTGATAAATTAGCCTGATTTTTGTTCGTTATTATTCTTGATGACAATTAACACTGACCTTTTACTGTCAAGATAGTTAGTGCTGGGCTTAGGACGTCACTGAAGATCAGTTATAGATGTTTGGTAGATTTTTTTCTAGTCATTGCGATAACACTGACCCGTCTCGCTTGGCTTGAGGTCACAAAACTGACCCGTTTCTCTTGATAGATTCGTGAAAGAAGTGCTTGGTATTGATAAAGGCTTAAGTTGGTCGCGATGTAGTGCGCAATGTTAAGCAAGTGGAACGAGGCGTATCGGAAGAATTTTGATTTTATCCTTGCAATTTCATTTCCTTTTCTTTTTTCATTTCATTTTTCTCTCAATCTTGTCTTTAATTTTAAGTTAACTCTCGTATAGTTTAGTTTTACACTGAGTTAAACAATAGGTACATGAAAACGTTTTTTATTCTATCAATTTCTTACTATTTATAAGAAGCAAAAATCAATGTAACTTCACTTGTCTAAATTGGTAGAATACACACTTTTTGATTCAATCTCATGTTTTATTCTGTTAAATACAGGAATCAGATTCTTGAAAATCTGTTTGAATAAGGACAAAGTTTTGAGTTCAAATAATACAGAATCCTACAATGTTCCTTCGTGAAAAATCGGTGCATCCTGAAAGGCTATTGATTGCATATACTGTGATCCTGTCATGACCCAACAAGCACTTGCCAACCTAAGCCCATGTCAGTGTCACACTCTCACCTGTCTCTTATGGAAACTCCCATTCCATGCTCAGCAGAAGAGGAACATATTTTCCGAAGCCAGCGTCCAGCAGTGCCGGTGCCGGACATCACACTCAATGATTTTGTACTCCAAGATGCTGAATTGTATGCTGACCAGGTAGCATTTGTGGAGGCTGTGACAGGAAAGACATACATATGCAGAGGTTGTTAGAGACACTAGGAGGTTTGCTAGGGCCTTAAGGTCTCTTGGCCTGAGAAAAGGACATGTGATGATTGTAGCTTGTGGTGATTGTAGCTTCTCCCAAATGTTGCTGAATATGGCATTGTAGCACTAGGAATAATGGCTTCCGGTGGTGTGTTTTCCGGTGCTAATCCTGCTGCGCATGAATCAGAACTTAAGAAGCAGGTGCAGGCTGCAGATGCTAAGCTTATTGTCACAAATGACCTTAACTATTGAAAGGTAACTAGTTAGTCTTATGATAATTATTGTAACAATAATTGTTTTATAGTTATTAAACTCTTTCTAGATCAACCCAGCTAAAAAGTCAGGTTTCAGATCATACGAGTTAACCCGAATTGATCTAGAAAAATTAAAAATATATATAAGATTTTAATATTTCACGTAAAAGGATTAAGAAACAATTTATGTTTATGTAAGCTGTGTAAGTTGTAAATAATAAAGTTTAAGAAATTTTTTCAAAAGGTTTTTTTGAAGTTTAAGAAATTTTTTTAAAAAGTTTTTTATTTCACGTTAAAAATATATTATTATTTTATTTTTTAAAATTAAAATATTTAAATCAAAAAATTTTCTTATTTTCACAGTGGAAAAACACAATTTTTTTTTTGTGAACATAGAATAGATATGTGTAGGGGAGCTTCCAATCTCATGTTAAAAAAAATACAATTTTTTTCTAGTATTTATATAATAAATTTTGATAAAAATTGATAACCAACAAAAAAAAAAATATATGATTGATCTACATATACAACATTGAGCCAAGCAAAAAAAAAAATCATGTCTAGGTTTTTTTGCTTATTTTTTTTTTGCTTAAGTCCGCAGGTTATATGATTTTTTCCATGCCAATTACAAATCTAGATTTTTTTTTATTCAATCAAGGTCTCAAATCACCCAGATCCTATATTAACCTGCGGGGAATATTGATAACTATATTTATAATCAATAATGTAATGGATTTAGTTCAATTTTTAATGATTTCTTTTTTTATATAATAATAAATGTTCGGACAGCTTACACTTATACTTGAAAATACATATGAAGGGTCTAGGGCTAGCTATAATTGTACTGAGTGAGATGTGCATTAGCACTGCCATGAATTGGAACGAACTGCTTGATGCAGCTGACCGTTCTGGCGATATACTTGCTTGTGAGGAAGTCCACCAGAGTGATCTATGTGCACTTCCATTCTCATCAGGCACCACCGGGATGTCAAAGGGTGTGATGTTAACCCATCGGAATCTGGTGGCTAATTTGTGCTCCAGTCTCTTCAGTGTAGACCCAGAAATGGTAGGTCATGTTGCCACACTTTGGCCTAATTCCTTTCTTTCACGTATATGGTATCACTGGGAATATGTTGTGCCACCGTAAGGAACAAGGGGAAAGTAGTGGTGATGGGGAGGTTTGAACTCAGGACATTTCTAAATACGTTGATCACACAGGAGGTCAATTTTGCACCAATTGTGCCACCAATTGGCCTTAGTTAAGAATCCAATAGTGGAGGAATTTGATCCCAAACTGAAGGCCATTATGACTGCAGGAGCTCCACTTGCCCCAGAGCTGCTCGCTGCCTTTGGAAACAAGTTCCCTGGCGTCCAAGTCCAAGAGGCGAGTATAATTTTGCTCCATTGTTGTGAATTAGACATGATTGTTGAATGATTTATTTTCAAGAAATGTTCTGCCTGTGATTCATTGTTTTCATCTGATCGAATATTCTTAACGAAAACATCATGTTCAAATTAATGTGCTCCTAGTCTTATTTTTGGTCAGGCATATGGACTGACAGAGCACAGCTGCATCACACTCACTCATGGGGATCCTAGTAAAGGCCATGGCATTGCAAAGAAAAACTCAGTAGGATTCCTCCTTCCCCATTTGGAAATCAAGCTCATCGATCCTGAAACTGGTCGGTCCCTGGTGAAATTTGTGTAAGAAGTCAATGCGTTCCGCAAGGTACAAAGATCCTATTAATTTATCGATAAAACTCGTGGGAAATTAGAGCTAATGTAGCTTCGCTGCTAGGGATGATTTAGCTTGACTTTTACTAACTTCAGTAAGGCAGGAGCATTGACACTGATGGATGGCTGCGCACTGGTGACATTGGGTACTTAGACAATGATGGAGATATCTTTATAGTGGATCGTATCAAAGAACTAATCAAGTACAAGGGCTTTCAAGTAAGATCAAACGGCTTGACTTTTCTCTTTTGGACAAACTGTTACGCAAGAATCATAAAGCAATGCCCACCATGGGGAAATAATGCGAGGGCTTCTTTTAATATACCAAGACCACCTTCAGGGAAATAATGCGAGGGCTTCTTGGAGAGAAGATGGGGACGAACTCGAAAGCTAGCCAATGAAACATAGTCCAAGTGGCACGGCCTTGCTGTCTCTTTTCTTTGATTGACTATGTGGGGATTAATGACTGCGATAAATTATAAGAATATGCGAGCTTTGAATTTTGACTGGTATCTGTTTGGATTTTATTAGTATTATGAAGCCCGCCATCTGTGGGAATATGTTTGTGGGATTTGTGTCCATTGTTACACTTCAAATTATTATTATTATTATTATTATTATTATTATTTCTTTTAGGTAAATGACTTTAAAATTTAGTGCATTCTATTCCCTCCGGTTGGGCAAAAAATTTAGGTCAATTAAGCTTTAGAAATTACTCTAAAAAAAAAACAAAAAATTAACTTGAGTTAAATTTTAAAATCAATCAAAATCCAAGTCAAAGTTAAATTAACTCGATTAGCAACACTGCCTCTTTTCAACAAAATCTATTATTTATTATTTTGATGAATTATATGGAATAATTTATAAGCAACTCTATCTGTAGCTTTTTTTTAAGAGCACATCAATAAATAAATAAATAAATAAAAACAAGCATAGCTGCTCTCAAAGTCTTGGATTGAGAACTGTGGGTATTTGTTTTTCACGTTGGTTTGAGGGTTGAAAAAATAAATAATTTTTGTGAATAATTGACTCAACAAGAAGCCAAAGCATCAATTATTATTCAGAGAACCAAAACCTGTGGGAGAAAAAACTTGAAAACGAAAGGAGTAGTGTCAACTGTGATTTCCAAAAGCTTTGGTTTCCTCAAATATTTAATTCAATAACCTTGGAATTTCAAGTGACACATGCTGCCGTTCACATGCATGTG
>Ga0325402_1002654_pt1 | contig 15806 bp, 6 predicted proteins | sample PopdelMetagenome_22_FD_207212 | JGI IMG/M metagenome (GOLD analysis project Ga0325402, IMG submission 207212) | Populus deltoides microbial communities from Bellville, Georgia, United States - Xylem-PdKOR-R3 | ecosystem: Host-associated > Plants > Phyllosphere > Stem > Wood/Secondary xylem... | reverse complement strand
AATCAAATACAATCCCAATAATGAGATGTTTTTTAGATTACGATAACCTCATAAAAGACAAAATGAAACCAATTATGAAACTAAATTCCCAATTAATTTAGTATCTAAGGATGAAAAAAAACTAATTTAAAAAAATTAAACTTGCTAGACCCGCGAACCAAGTCAATCAATCAAACCTGTGAATAGACCCACGAACTTTATAGAGTTTAATAACACAACTTTTTTCTGAAACTTTTTTTTTAACTATATGAGAAGAAAATATACAATAAAAAAATTTAAGTTTAATTAAAAAAACACTCCACCAAACTCGTAAACTAGGGCAAGTGGGGTTACCTTAGCAAACCCGCAAACCATGCTAACCTTATAAAAATATAAGGTAAAAAGAAACAAATTATGAAGCCAAATTCTTAACCATCTCAATATTAAAAGATAAAACAAAAAAAAAATTATAAAAAAATCATGACACAAATTCAAAAACATAATAATAATAAAAAAAAAAGCAAAACACTGTGAGTTACTATTGTCATTCACGGTGCAATGCGTGTGGATGAACAATAGTTTCCACACACCCTTTAATTTTTGTTACTTTATAAAATTTAATAACATGACTTTTTTCTAAAACTATTTTTTAACCATATGAGAAAAAAAATAGACTATACAAAAAGTTAGGTTCAATTAAAAAAATAACCCATCGAACTTGTAAACCGTAACAACCTAGTTTACCTTAGCAAACCACATTAACCTTATATAAAAAAATAAAAATAAAAAAATTACGAAGCTAAATTCTTAACGATATCAATTTTAATAGATGAAATCAACAAAAATAGATTTGAAATAAATCATAACAAAAATTCAAAACAAAAAAAAAACAAAAGAAAGAAGAAAGCAAAACACTGTGGATTACTATTGTAATCCACAGTGCAATTAGGAGAACAATGGTTTCCCTCATATCATTTAAGTTCTGTTACTTTATAAAGTTTAATAAGATTGTTTTTCTCTAGAACTATGTTCAATTAAAAACTAACTAAATCTATAAACTAAGACAACTTGTGTTACTTCGATAAACCCGCAAACCATGCTAACCTCACTGAAAGAAAAAATATAAGGAAAAAAAATTATAAAATTAAATTCTTAACCATCTCAATATTTAAAAATAAAATTAGCAAAAACAATTTTTTAAAAAAATCATAACAAAAAATCAAAAGAAATGAAAAAAACCATATATAAAAAAATAAAAAGAAGCAAATTACAAAGCTAAATTCTTAACAATGTCAATTTGAAAGATGAAATCAACAAAAATAGATTTGAAAAAAAAAATCATAACAAAAATTCAAAAAAAAAAGCAAAAGAAAAAAGAAAGCAAAACATTAGTGCAATTGGGAGAACAATGGTTTCTCTCGTATCCTTTAATTTTTATTACTTCGTAAAGTTTAATAATATAGTTTTTTTTTTAAATTATTTTTTTAATAATATAAAAAAATAGAATAAAAAAATCAAGTTCAATTAAAAACCCATCAAATCTATAAATTGAGACAACCTGTGTTGTTTTGATAAACTCGCAAATTATACTAACCTCATGATAGAAAAATAAAAGGAAAAAATATTAAAAAAAACTAAATTTTCAACCATCTCAATATTAAAAAATAAAATCAATAAAAATATTTTTAAAAAAATCATAAAAAAATATGAAAAAAAACCATATATATAAAAAACCAATGTAAAAAAACATTGTAACAGTACAATACTTTTCCCACGTCATTTAGGTTTTCCTTGTAATAATGGGTGACTGTGTACATTTACTTGTATAAAAGCGAAGGGACCCTCGCAGGTCCATGTGTTTCATGTTTGAAAGTAAGTTACCAAAGACTGCCGACACCCTTGAAAAGATGCTTTCTTTATTGTTACATTTTTTCAAGAGATTATCAGTTATAGGATGTTAAAAATAATTTTTATAAAATAAAAAAATATATTATTTTAATTTACTTTGAACTAAATTAAAATGATGATTTACCTTTTTTTTTCTCAAGCTTTAAAAAGCACGATCTTGCATTATCATTGGCTCAAAATAAGTGTTCTTGACTCCATTTCAGTTTTTCATCAAACTAATCCAAAGTCCCCAAATGAGGCCGACCATGTGTGGTCAATATTCCATGGGAGAAGCTACAACACCATTGCACTACTTGTAAATTTATTCTTTTTGACTTTTCATCCCTTAATTTTATGATCAAGAAGACTCAGACGACTTCTCCTCTCCACTCAGAAAGCGGAACTCCACTCTTATCTCAATCATTTCTTCCTATCAAACACTTCTCCCCTCACTCAAAAAGAAAATGGCAGATGCTTTTACATCCGAGATTGCAAAATCTCTTCTAGGGAAATTAGGCTCCTTTTCTGTTCAAGAATTTTGTTTGGCATGGGGACTTGAAGCTGACGTTGCTCGTCTTGAAAAGAGATTGTCAGCCATCACCGCAGTGCTGTCCGATGCTGAGCAGAAACAATCAAAGAATGACAGGATTCGGTTCTGGCTCAACGATCTCAGAGAAGTCTTGTATGATGCCGAGGACGTGCTGGACGAAATCGAGTGCGAAACTTTGCGAAGGCAGGTGGTGAAAACAACAGGGAGCACCAGCAGAAAGGTACGGCGCTTCTTTTCAAGCTCTAATAAGATTGCATTCCGTTCAAGAATGGGTCATAAGATAAAGAGCATCATAGAAAGACTAGCTGACATTTCATCTCTTAAGTCTGACTTCAACCTCAGCGAGCAGACTATTGATTGTAGTCATGTCCTGCATGGGGAAACAGAGATGAACCGATCCTTTGAGAGCTTTTCCGGTCTTATTGGAAGAGATAATGACAAAGAACGCATCATCAACCTGTTAGCAGCACCTTCTAAGGTTGGTGATGCACATCCCTTTGTCCTTCCGATAGTAGGAATGGGAGGCTTGGGGAAGACATCTCTTGCCAAATCGGTGTGTGATGCTGAAAATGTAAAAAGTCATTTTGAACTGAAGATGGAGGCATGTGTTTCAGATGATTTTTCCTTAAAACAAGTGATGCAAAAAATTATTGAATCTGCAACTGAGAAAAGATGTGCGGATTTGAATGAGGGTAAACTAATACAAAATCTTGAAGATATTATGAAGGGTAAGAAATATCTGCTTCTTTTGGATGATGTTTGGAATGAAGAAGCTCAAAAATGGTTGTTGTTACAGACTTTGTTATCAAAAGGAGCTGATGGAAGTAAGATTATAGTAACTACCCGTAGTCGACGTGTTGCTGAGATTATGGGCACTGTTGCTGCGCACAACCTAAGTCTTCTTGGTCAGGAGGACTGTCTGTCGTTGTTTTACAAGTGTGCATTCAAGGAAGGGCAAAAGGAGTTGTATCCAAATTTGGTTGGAATTGGGAAAGAAATAGTGGCGAAATGCAAGCAAGTTCCTCTGGCAGTGATTAACTTGGGGACTCAACTGTATGGTAAGATTGATGAAACAGAGTGGAAATCGGTGAGAGACAGTGAGAAGTGGGAAGAAGAGGGAGATGGCATTTTACCTGCCTTGAAAATAAGCTATCAAAGACTGCCGACTCACTTGAAAAGATGCTTTCTTTATTGTTCCGTTTTTCCAAAAGATTACATATTCCCAGATCTCGAATTGGTGCAATTTTGGATGGCACAAGGGCTCATTCTTCAATCATCAAATCCAAATGAGAAGTTGGAAGATGTTGGCTTGCGTTATGTGCGCGAGTTGATCTCAAGATGTTTCTTCCAAGGTTATGTGGATTTCAATTATGTAGCTGGCTTTAAGATGCATGATTTAATGCATGATCTTGCATCATCATTGGCTCAAAATGAGTTTTCAATCATAAGCTCTCAAAACCACCAAATTTCCAAAACGACCCGTCATTTGTCAGTTCTTGACACGGATTCATTTTTTCATCAAACTCTCCCCAAGTTCGCAAACAACTTCCATCAAGTGCGGTCAATAGTCTTTGATGATAGTATAGTGGGGCCTCCATGCAAACCAGACTTTGAGAAATGTTTGATGGAATTTAAGCATTTGCGGTCTTTGGAATTATTGGGTGATTCTGGATTTGAGGCTTTTCCGGAGAGGATGGGCACCTTGAAACATTTGAGATATCTTGATTTTCGGAACAACACAAAAATAAAAAGACTCCCAAAATCTATTTTCAAATTGCAAAGCTTGCAAATTCTGGTTACAGGTGACGGATTAGAAGAGCTGCCCAAAGATGTGAGGCACATGATCAGCCTTAGATTTTTATATCTAATTACTCAGCAGAAGCGGTTGCCAGAAGGAGGGATTGGGTGTTTGGAGTGTCTTCAAACTTTATTCATTGCTCAGTGTGAAAATCTAGAGAATTTGTGCGAAGATATGCAAGGTCTTAAAAGTCTTCGGAAATTGGTTATTGATGAATGTGATAGCTTGATTTCTCTGCCACGAAGCATAAAATGCCTAACTACTCTAGAAGAATTATTTATTATTGACTGTGAACAGCTTGATTTGATGACAATAAAAGAAGAGAAAGAAGAAAAAATTCAACCTCTTCCCCTTTCCCTTCGTATTGTACTATTTGCTAACTTACCAGCAACTCTTGCTTTACCAGAACAGCTTCTTCAAGGATCTGCAGAATCCTTACAAACATTTATCATCAAAAGGTGTCCAAACATTAGAGAAATACCAGATTGCATCGGCAATTTAAAGAAACTTCAAAATCTGGAGATCAGTGATTGTCCAAGTTTGAGGAAAAGGTGCCGAAGGGGAACAGGAGAAGATTGGCCAAAGATCAAACATATCCCTAAAATCAAGGTTGACAATGATGACAGTGATGAAGAAACATCTGATTAGGTACGGTTTATAAGTATTCAAATATATCATATTTAGTTTCACATTTTTATAATAAAAAACAAGACAAGGTATGGCATGATAAAATGCAAAGTTAACTAATTCATTCAGCAATTTAAATTTCTTTGAACTTAATACATCATTATTAAATTCCATGTTTGTCCAAATTCTTCAGGTTTGCTACTGTCGGCTAAGATCTTTTACAACAGTTTGTCACTTGCAAAGATCAGCTTAAGGCTCGGAGTGTCTGCTTTGTGTAATTTCCTTGACTAGCTGTGTGTGATGATTTGTCTTTGATAAACATTTGGTTGTTCTGAATTATTGGATTGTGTAATTTAAAACGCAACATTTGCTTTGTGTAATTTCCTTGGCTAGCTGTGTGTGATGATTTGTTGTTGATAAACATTTGGTTGTTCTGAATTATTGGCTTGCCTCTTTATCTTATTTAAAATATTGTGTGTGATCATTTAAATAATTATGCCTCCATTAGAGGTCTGCGTGACTAGCTATCATGCTCAGTAGCTTTTCTATTCCAGTAAGAAAAATGAAAAATCAAAGAAACTTCCATTAGAGGCAATCATATGGAGGCTTCCAAAAGTTTGCTGCTGCTACCTGCATACTGCAACATCCTGATAGGTGTATAGCCTGAAAGCTGCACTATAAATGTAATCTGGTTCTTGATGGGAAAATAAACTTACCTCTTTAGTCATCGAGAATCAGCAACCTAGCTCTAATCTGATGGCTTCACTTCCAGTAATTCCATTTGATCTTCCACTGGTTTCTGATCACAGTTAGTATATAAAACTCTCAGTCTTTTGAGATGACGCACATCTTACTAACACAAGCACATACACATGGAGAGATGATTCTGTAATAGCAGCTACATAAATGCTGGACAAAATAATAATTACAAATGTGATTGGCACTCTAGTTGTCACATTAGATTGTTATTGCAGAAAGAGTGTTAGATAGCATACGCTGCAATAACTGTACAGGGCAGTGAAAATCTATGGTAACATCAACTAGCTAGTAACATTACATACATAAGAGTTTTGGAAGCCAGAGTAATGTAAATGATTTTGATAACTGAACAGCATCAGCTTCAGAACTTCTTCCATCGCTAAAACTAAAGGTGTTCACTGGGCATTTCAACTTGTCCATTAGCAAAGGGATACAAATTAAGAGCTCAATCTGAATGATTTGGAAGTAATCTGTAAGTTTCCACTGGCCATCTCAATTTATCCTTTACTAGACTGAGTAATAATGTAAACATTTGGAATATGCACAAGTACAAAAACTAATCCACATTCAAGTGTTTTTGTCTCTGAGCAAGTGAGAATAAGAGAGGACGGTTGCTTTGGGGGTTGAGGAAGAGGAAGATCTTTTTAGTGGGACAAAGGAGCAGGTAGTTTCAGCCTTTTGGGGTTAATTTAGTTTCGCATCCTTGAACTTTTATGCTTTCTCTAATGCGTCCCTCTGTAGATTAATTGTTTTAACATAACCCTCCTCCTAAATCTATATTTATAATGGTCTGTTTGGGAACGTAGTCCAAACCGCGTTCCACCAAATTTTTTTTAAATTTTTTTGCTAAAAATTAATTTTTTTTTGTTTTCAAATCGTTTTGATGCCCTGATCTTAAAAATAATTTTAAAAAAATAAAAACACATTATTTTAATGCATTTCTAAACGAAAAGCATTTTAAACCATAACCGCTGCCATAATCTCAAATAATTCCTTAATCAGGCCCTTCTGTCCAATTTTAGGCATTTAGAGTGTGTTTGGTATTGCGGTAGCTGTTGTGGTTGTGGTTTGAAAAAAGTTGTTTTATAAAAAGTACTTTTAGTTGAGGTTGGTTTGAAAAAATAGGTGTTTGGTTAAAACTGTGGTTGAAATTGAGGTTGAAAAAAAAGTAGTTTAATGTGTTTGGTTAAGAATGTTTTTAAAATTGAGGTTATAAAATAATTTAAATATATATATATATATATTAATATTGATGATTTTTAATTTAAATATTGTGGATTTAACTATTGCTATTATATCATGAAATAAATTATACTTAATATAAAATATTTTTTATTATTCCATAAAACCATCTACGATTCCATTACATACGAAATACATCCAACGAGAACTACAGTTTTCATAATTTTTTTAGCGTATAATAAAATTAGATAAAATATTATCAGGTATAAAATTCACTCTAAAATATTTGTTTTAAAAAAATATTAAAAAATTAATACACTAAAAAAAAAAGGTTCACGCAGTGTAAGTGAACAGTGCAAGTGAATTGCACTGTTCACAATTTTTTTAAGTGAACAGTGCAATAGAACAATATCCATATACACTGTTTATGTTAATTGCACTGTTCATTGAACAGTGCAATTAACACCACTGTGCAAGAAAAGCATGTTACACTTGCTTCTTCCAATCCTGCATTGCAAACATAGAAAGTGATGGGGCCCATGAACAGTAATTAATGGTTTTTTCTTTACTAAACGCTTGGCTCCTGCGTTTTGATTGAAACACAATCTCTAACGCGTAAACAAACGGCCTCTTAATGTACCATCTTAGATGAGCAAGATAATCCAAGTCATGTTAACTTTTATCCGTATAAAACCCGACAAAAGTTAGGCATGGGAGGGTAAATCTAAATTTTTCTTTAAATATCAAAACAACTTTTTTATTTAATCCGTATAAAACCCGACAAAAGTTAGGCATGGGAGGGTAAATCTAAATTTTTCTTTAAATATCAAAACAACTTTTTTATTTAAAAAAAAAGGGTTTTTTTTTTTAAACAAAGTTAATAGGTTGATGAGCTTAGTTTTGACCAGGTTTTACTCTGGATAGTTAACATGGGTTTTCAACTAAATCAAATCAGATTACTCTTATTTTTTAAAAAATCTCTACCGGTCCAGGCTCCTAATTAGTTAAATTTCAGGTTGACTTGTCAAGCGAGTTCATATTTTAAAACTATACTTTTAACATATGATATCAAACCCGTGTTTCTTTGGCTCTTCCTCCACCATAACAGCCTTCATACTATCCTGCTCAACAAGTCTCCAAGCAGCTTGCTCAAAAGCCAATCCAGCCATGTTGGCGGCTTATTCACACAAGCGGATACCCTCTATCTATAAAACAGAGAAGAGAAAATATTTGCCTTGTTGTTATTGAATGATACTCTGCCACTTATGTACAAGTATTTCCATACAATTGTGCTACGCTATATTAGGAATATGAATTACAATAGGAATAGTATAGTTGATAGAACAGGTCTATATATTTCTTTCCTAAACCATTACGTAAACTTTAGGATATTCATTGATCCTTTCTTAACACTCCCCTCAAGTTGGAGAGTGAACGTCGAGAACTCCCAACTTGCGAATCATGGTAGAGAAAATCTCCTTTCTCAATGGCTTAGTGAAGACATCCGCAAGTTGATCTGCTGAAATAATGAATTTGGTTATGATGGATCCATCCTGTATTTTATCCTGAATAAAATGACAATCCATTTCTATATGCCTAGTTCTCTCATGAAAAACTGGATTAGCCGCTATATGCAAAGCTGCTTTGTTGTCACAGTGTAGCAATGCTGGTTTCAGATGCAATATCAGTAAATCTTTTAACAATGAACGTAACCACGACAATTCACAGTATGTACCTGTCATGGCTCGATATTCGGCTTCTACTGAGGAGAGTGATACTGTTTTCTATCTTTTTGTTCGCCAAGAAACAAGTGAAGATCCCAAGAAAACATAATAACCTGTAGTGGATCTCCGAGTCATTGGGAAACCAGCCCAATCTGAATCACAAAAGGCTCGCAGAGATAAATCATTTTGAGAAGAGAAGAACAAATCATGTCCTGGTGCACCTTTCAGATAACGCAACACACACAAGACAGCTTCCATGTGTGGTTTGCGTGGTGCATGCATAAATCGACTTAGCACATGTACATAATACATGATATTCGGTCGGGTAATAGTCAAGTAAATTAGACGACCCACAAGTCGCCTATACTGAGATGGATCTTTAAGTAAATCACCTGCATCTGAGAGTTTTGTGTTTTGTTCCATAGGAAAGTTCACAGGTTTAGCACCCAAAATCCCACCATCCTTCAGAATTTCCAAAGTGTACTTTCGTTGTGAGATAACAATACCTTTTTGTGATCGAGAGACCTCAATTCCCAGAAAATATTTCAAATTGCCCAAATCTTTAATTTGGAAACGACTATGCAGAAATCTCTTAAGAGTGTATATAGCCTTGAGGTCATTACCTGTGATCACAATGTCATCAACATGTATCAACAATGCAGTAAAGGATTTACTATTGCGACAGGTGAATAATGAATAATTTGCTTTAGACTGAACATATCCGGCAGCTTGAATAGCTGCAGAGAATTTAGCAAACCATTAACGAGAAGCTTGCTTTAATCCATACAACGACTTGTTGAGGCGACATACCAAACTCTCCCCTATCACCGAAGACCAGGAGGTGGACACATATAAATTTCTTCATGAAGATCACCATGAAGAAAAGCATTGTCCACATCTAGCTGGTGAAGGGATCAATTATGTGCTGCTGCCAGAGCCAACAAACAACGGACGATGATCATTTTAGCAGTAGAAGAGAAAGTATCATAGAAGTCGATACCTTCTAGCTGTGTGTAACCCTTTGCCACCAACCGGGCTTTGTGACGTTCAATGGTACCATTTGAATGGTGTTTGAAGGAGCCGCGAGGGAAGATGCCTGCTGATTAGTCAATAAAGTCAATTTGGACGCGTGGATACTTTACGGTGGGGTCTTGTTTTGAAACTTTTGGCTTGAGAATTACTGGGAATGTGGATTTTGCATTTTAGTGATTCCTCGGTGTGAAATGTGGAAACTGTGGGCGGGGCCGCCATGATATTTAATTTATTAACATATCCCTGTTTTCCAAGCCACAATTTCAATTGATGTATCAAATAAGTTAATAATGTATTTAATTTATTCAATATTATTTTCCCTCCTCAACTTCACAATTGGGTACATAAATTAAGATTAAGTAAATTAAGCCTCAACGACTTCTCCTCTCCACTCAGAAAGCTGAAGTCCACTCTTATCTCAATCATTTTTTCCTATCAAACACTTCTCCCCTCACTCAAAAAGAAAATGGCAGAAGCTTTTGCAGCCGATATTGCAAAATCCCTTTTAGGGAAGTTAGGCTCTCTTGCTGTTCAAGAACTTCGTTTGGCATGGGGACTTGAAGATGACCTTGCACGTCTTGAAGAGATATTGAAAGCCATCAACGCGGTGCTGTCCGATGCTGAGCAGAAACAATCAAAGAATAACGGGATTCGGCTCTGGCTCCATATGCTCAGAGAAGTCTTGTATGATGCAGAGGACGTGCTGGACGAAATCGAGTGCGAAACTTTGCAAAGGCAGGTGGTGAAAACTAAAGGGAGCACCAGCAGAAAGGTACTCCACTTCTTTACAAGTTCTCCATTCCGTTTAAGAATGGGTCATAAGATAAAGAAGATCATAGAAAGACTAGCAGAGATTTCAGCTCTTAAGTCTGAGTTCAACCTCAGCGAGCAGGCTGTTGATTGTAGTCATGTCTTGCATGAGGAAACACAGATGAACCGATCCTTTGAGAGCTTTTCCGGTCTTATCGGAAGAGATAAAGACACAGAACGCATCATCAACCTTTTAGCAGAACCTTTTAAGGTTGGTGATGCACATCCCCTTGTCCTTCCGATAGTAGGAATGGGAGGCTTGGGGAAGACATCTCTTGCCAAATCGGTGTGTGATGCTGAAAATGTAAAAAGTCATTTTGATCTGAAGATGGAGGCATGTGTTTCAGATGATTTTTCCTTGAAACAAGTGATACAAAAAATTATTAAATCTGCAACTAGGGAAAGATGTGCCGATTTGGATGGGGGTGAACTTGAAGAAAAACTTGAAGCAATTCTGAATGGTAGGAAATACTTGCTTCTTTTGGATGATGTATGGAATGAAGATGCTCAAAAATGGTTGTTGTTGAAGCCTTTGTTATCGAAAGGTGCTGATGGAAGTAAGATGATAGTAACTACCCGTAGTCAACGTGTTGCTGAGATTATGGGTACTGTTACTGCGTACAACCTAAGTCTTCTTGGTCAGGAGGACTGTCTGTCGTTGTTTTACAAGTGTGCATTCAAGGAAGGGCAAATGGAGTTGAATCCAAATTTGGTTGGAATTGGGAAAGAAATAGTGGCAAAATGCAAGCAAGTTCCTCTGGCAGTGATTAACTTGGGGACTCAACTGTATGGTAAGACAGATGAAAAAGAGTGGAAATCGGTGAGAGACAGTGAGAAGTGGGAAGAAGAGGGAGATGGCATTTTACCTGCCTTGAAAATAAGCTATCAAAGACTGCCGACTCACTTGAAAAGATGCTTTCTTTATTGTTCGGTTTTTCCAAAAGATTACCTATTCGTGGATCTCTATTTGGTGCAATTTTGGATGGCACATGGGCTCATTCATCAATCATCAAATCCAAATGAGAAGTTGGAAGATGTTGGCTTGCGTTATGTGCGCGAGTTGATCTCAAGATGTTTCTTCCAAGATTATGATCCAATTTTGGATGGTATTGTTCTAGCTGCCTTTAAGATGCATGATTTAATGCATGATCTTGCATCATCATTGGCTCAAAATGAGTTTTCAATCATAAGCTCTCAAAACCACCAAATTTCCAAAACGACCCGTCATTTGACAGTTCTTGACTCTGATTCATTTTTTCATAAAACTCTCCCCAAGTTCCCAAACAACTTCCATCAAGTGCGGTCAATAGTCTTTGCAGATAGTATAGTGGGGCCTACATGCACAACAGACTTTGAGAAATGTTTGTTAGAATTTAAGCATTTGCGGTCTTTGGAATTAATGGATGATTCTGAATTTGAGGCTTTTCCGGAGAGGATTGGCGCCTTGAAACATTTGAGATATCTCAAATTTGACATGAACGCAAAAATAAAAAGACTCCCAAAATCTATTTTCAAATTGCAAAACTTGCAAGCTCTGGCAGTTACAGGTGAAGGATTAGAGGAGCTGCCCAAAGATGTGAGTTACATGATCAGCCTTAGATTTTTAGTTCTAGTGACTCAGCAGAAGCGGTTGCCAGAAGGTGGGATTGGGTGTTTGGAGTGTCTTCAAACCTTATTCATTTTTGGGTGTGAAAATCTAGAGAATTTGTGCGAAGATATGCAAGGTCTTAAAAGTCTTCGAAAATTGGTTATTGGTGAATGCGATAGCTTGATTTTTCTGCCACGAAGCATAAAATGCCTAACTACTCTGGAAGAATTATTTATTTTTAAATGTAAAGAGCTTGATTTGATTATGATAAAAGAAGAGAAAGAGGAAAAAATTCAACCTCCTTCCCTTTCCCTTCGTATTGTAATGTTTGAAGAGTTACCAGCAACTCTTGCCTTACCAGAACAGCTTCTACAAGGATCTGCAGAATCCTTACAAACATTCATTATCAGAGGCTGTCCAAACATTGAAGAAATGCCAGAATGCATCGGCAATTTAAATAAACTTCAAAATCTTGAGATCACTGGTTGTCCAAGTTTGAGCAAAAGGTGCCGAAGGGAAACAGGAGAAGATTGGCCCAAGATCAAACATATCCCTAAAATCAAGAATGACGGTGATGACAGTGATGAAGAGACATCTCATGCAGGTAGCAGCAGCAAACCATAATTAAATCTATCATATTTAGTTTTACATTTTTATCCATTCCTTTTTTCGTTTAAATTATTTTCCCTGAAAACAATATTAGCTTTGAAAAAAAAATAATAATAACTGACAAAACCTCTTGTGTTTTGGAGAGGCAGGTTCAAGTGGAACTCTATCAGCAAGAGAAGAAGACAAGGTATGTCATGATAAAATGCAAAGTTGACTAATTCATTCAGCAATATAAATTTCTTTGAACTTAATACGTCATTATTAAATTCTATGTTTGTCTAATTTTCTTCGGCTGTCGTTGGGGTTATAATTCGGGGACTTCAATTTGTTCGGTGTTGTTGCTGACAAGCTAGTTTGTTCAAATAAAGATGAAGAGTGTTTGCTGGAGATTAATAGTCGTTCTCTGTGTGCTTTGCTCGAAGTTCCTGCTTTTCATTTGTTCATAATGGTTGCCAATCAGTTCATTTGCTCCCTCGTTGTTGAACTTAATACATCATTATTAAATTATATGTTTGTCTAATTTCTTCAGGTTTACTAATATTAGGGTCCTGTCGGCTGAGATCTTCTGCAACAGTTAGTCTCTTGTAAAGATCAGCTGAAGGCTCGGAGTGTCTGCTTTATGTAATTTCCTTGGCTACCTGTATGTGATAATTTATCATTAATAAATTGATACAACAGTCATTAAGAATCTCAAACTTACTGCAATGTCTCATTCATGAGATTCAAAGATCTTAACGAAGACACATCCAATAACATATTAAAAGTTTATAAATTTTTACACTCTGTTTTTCATTAAATTTTGAAATTTCTTTGCTTAAATTAATTATTTTTTTATTTTTAAATTTTTTTAATATATAACTATTAAAAATAATTTTTAAAAAATAAAAAAATATTTTAATATATTTTTAAATAAAAATACCTAACACACTCCTAAACCACCCCCTGATCCTAACCAATTTTTGAAAAACTGTTTTTTCATTTTTTTTCAAATAAACATTACCACCGCGTACCTCACCGTCAAAACAAGTGACTCATCGACACAACCACAGCCACCGCCATCTTCTTGCAAAATAAAATGACCCTCAAACAAAACTTCTAGATTCCTTTAACCAGAAAACCGAACTTTTAACACTAACAGCAACCACTAGCAGCGCCGCCTTCACTCTCTATACCACCACAACCACCCCGACTCCTTCCCTAACAAATTCATCTCTCCAATACACGCCTTCCTTCACTCTTCTTGCACAATCTCTACCGTCGGTAAAAACCTCCCCTCGCTCTTTCTCTAAGCTAATAATTACTTAACCATGTTTTAATCATTTTCACTTTTGCTGACAGATTGCATCAACCATCGCGGATTTCAAATTCTCTCTTCATAACCTACCAGTAAACTCTGATACTTCAATAACACTTTTAAAACATAAAAACAACGGTCTTTAGATTTGATACCATAGTGGTAGAGATTGTCATATAGAATTTGGAGCTGTATATGGTGCTCTTCCATTTGTAATATATTTACTGAAACCTGGTTTTCGTCATACTGGATTTTATAGCTAAATTATTAAACGAAACCACGTTGCAGCTTGCAGAGGAGGCAGGTGCTGTGAGCTCTGTTTTGAAGATTTTCATTTGTCCCATTTTCCTTTTTCTAAACTATGTGCCACCAGCAACAAGCAGCTTAAATTTATCTAATCATCGTTATCAAACTTTAATTTAGCATTAGTGACTTGAATTTGAATCATCACTATCCAGATATTCCTTGTGCAAAAGATAAGGAGTGCTCCTCTTTGTTTCGTTCATGTCATTTTCCTTGCTTCTAGGCCATGGGATGTTTCTAGGCCAAGATTTAAAGCTATTCCCCTACACATATTTGCCTTATCTCAACTATCATTCATTCCAAGAAATGGACATTCTCTGCCATCTTCACCTTCACTGTTATCCCCTCAACCTTCTTGTTTTTAGCACTCAAAATCTTTGCTGGAAAATCTATCAACAATCCCAACTATCCACCAGTTAAAGGCACAAACTTTAACCAGCTTCTCTACTTCGACAGGCTCTATGACTGCCAAACTGAGCTTATCGTTTCTAACTCTGGAGTGGATTGTGTATTCATTGATAGTGTATATGGATTTTTTTTATATATATAAATCAAGTATCGAATATATTCATCCTAATTTAATAATAAAGTCAATGAATATACACTTTTTGAAGACATTTTCCCTTATAAAAGATATAAGAAATTCGTTCACATAAAAAATCAAAGAAGAATAGCTTAGGTGGTCTCATCAAACTATAGATGAAAGATCTATACTCACCATCCAAAAATTCATTCCTACTAGGCTATAAATAGATCTTCAAGAGAGAGAAAACTGAAAGGTAATAGAACCATCCAAAAATACAAAGCAAGATTTATTTTCAAAGGTTTCAAACAACAAAAATATATATATATATATATATATATATATATATATATATATATTATTTTGCTACATACTTATCCATGTTAATAATAACTTTTATATGTATATTAATAGTTATAACAATTATTAACAAGGTAGAATTACATTAAATTTATGAAAAAAATAGATTTTTTAAATGGTGATTTTGACGGAGAGGTATTTATTAAACAAACTAAGAGGTTTGTTGTTAAAGAAAAAAAAGATTTTAATCTTATTAACTTATCTAGTTTGAAACAAACTTCTAAATAATAGCATTAAAAGTTTCACAATGTTATATTTCAAAAAAATATATTTTAAAAATTTTTTAAAAATATTTTTTAAAAATTTCAAGAAAACAAGAAAAAAATTACAATAAATGGAGGTTGAAATTCATTAAATAATTAAAAATTCAAAAGCCAAGGACCAAATCGAAAAAAGATATCAATATTCAAGGACTATATGTAATGCAATCAGGGATGAAATTGAGAAAAAACAAAGAAAAAATGGTTGAAATTTGCCAAAAATAAAACAATTAAAGATCCAAGAACCTAATTTGAAAAGGCACCAAACTTGGAGGACCTTTAAAAAAAATTAAATGCAACGGAGTCATTCTGATGCCTCACTTCACTACTATTTGATCGCTTTCCCTTGATCCAAATCTTTTAAGCAAATCATGGCTGGGAAGGCACCGAAATCCTTTGACAGTGTGTCGTTAACGGTACTGCTACTCCGAGTATTGTGTGTGATCTCCTAGATTTTTTGGTGACAGGAGGTCGTCTAAATCTGGGTAATGTAAGCGACGAGTCGCTTGTTATTTTTTTTT
>Ga0325402_1002651_pt1 | contig 15810 bp, 10 predicted proteins | sample PopdelMetagenome_22_FD_207212 | JGI IMG/M metagenome (GOLD analysis project Ga0325402, IMG submission 207212) | Populus deltoides microbial communities from Bellville, Georgia, United States - Xylem-PdKOR-R3 | ecosystem: Host-associated > Plants > Phyllosphere > Stem > Wood/Secondary xylem... | reverse complement strand
ATCACATCAATCAATCTTTTGAATTGTGAGATATACCTGCATTCAAAACAAGCATTTACCATAAATTAAAGATATATTATATTATCAGACTTGTTATTATAAAACATGCTTTAGTTAGGTAATTTAACAGTACTTTAGTGCAATATGATGATATAAAGCCTTAATGAGAATGCACTTTTAAATACTAATCAAGCTACTATTAAGTCAACCAGTTGTGATTGCAGTCCTGCCAGATTGGAGGTGATAAACATAAATATATGAGAACGACTTTAGGTTTTTGCTCTTCAAATCTATGAGTGATAATTGTTTATTACACTTGAAAGGCGAATCCATATCCAATATATCCTTTTTTTTTTCTGCACATGCACTTATCTCACATGTGCAGCGTCGTGGTGATCGTCCTCTTTTTTAGTTTGAAGTCCAGGTAATCAGGAAAATGGGAAAGACAATGAATTCTTGTTTTTTATTAGTAAAATGAGAGAATGAAAGTTGCCACCTAGTATTTTGATAACTAGAAACCCTAACTGGTCTTAGAGATTGAGTACAGGGATTGGTTGCATAAAGAAAATGTATTATCACCCCAAATACACTCTACCTAAGGTAAGCTGCATTGTTTAATCGTTTGATGAAAACTAAGACGTTATCATGTTTTCTAATTATTGGCTTGCCTAAGGTTTAAGAAAAGTTCTCCTCGATAAAGAGATCCTTATCTTATCGAGTAAAGCTTAACCGTTCTATGTCAATAAAAAAACTATCTTTTTAATATCAGGAATATGTTTTATGTATAAATTCGTAATCCCAGATACTAAAAGAAAACAAAATATTTTTTGGTATTTTTTGAAATATTGGCCTAGTTCTCATGGCTTTAATAAACTGATTATTAAAGCCAAAATGCATGCTAACACATATTTTTGAATTTTTTTGTATGAAAATACAATATGATATTTTTCTTTGAGATAGTTGGTCATATGCACGAAAATAAGACTTTTTTGTTTTATAAATTTTTTGCAACCTTTTGAAGAAAACCAAGTATTTTAATACCAAATTTATATTTTTATGGTATAAAAATACATAGCAATATTAAGCAAAATTGATAGAAAAATAAGTGGGAAAATCATCAATTTCCAAAAGGATTTGTTTTGAATTTTTTTGGACTGAGCCGGACCCGACCTAACCATTTTGGTCTGAGTGAACAGTAGAGCGACTCTCCACTGTTCACATGCAACGTGAATAGTGGAGAGGGAATTAATTCACTCTTCACTCTTCACTCTTCACTTTGCAGAACATTAGAGGTCGGAGAGCAGAAGAAGATGAAGAAGAAGAAGGAAATTGACCTGGCGGCGTTGGCAGTGCTGATGGCTCATAGTGATACTGGTGGCTGTTCTCGATGGTGTTGCTATGGTGGCAGACAATGGTTGATGCTGGTTTCTGTTTTCTTCTTCTTCCTTGCTGCGTTTTGTTATCTCTACTCCTTTTTTTTTTGTTCTTCTCATTTTGTCTCTAGCGGTGCTGTTGGTGGCAACTAAGAGGAATGGTGGTAGCTGCTGTGGTTCCAGACGGTGGTAATTACTCCTTTTTTTCTTCTGTTTATCTCTTGGTTCTCCTATTTTTTGCTTCTGGTTTTTTATCCGTTCTTGCTCTCATTCTTTCCTTTTCCTTGTTTTTCTTCTTTGTTTTTAACCTTTCAAAAACCTCCATTCACCCCCCAAAAGTTTCTCCTTGTCCTCTGTTTTTTTTCTTTTTCTCCTTCTATCATTTGTTTTTTTTGTTTCATCCACCTTCCTCCCTGTCGTTTGTTCCCCCAAGGTATTTATAAGGGGTAGGGGAAAGGGCCACCTTACCCCTATCTAAGTGTAGGGTAAGGTGGCTGGGGTATAGTTGTGTGCAGCTGCCTCAGGGCATGTTTCCCTTTTCTTTGCTTCATTATAGTGGCAGGGTATGTGTGGGTATGGGTTGTGTTGGGTTTTTATGGAAAGTGGGGGAGAGATAAAGAGAGCAAGAAAAAGGATTGAAGAATATCCTTCTCCCTTACCTCTACACATGTAGGGGAAGAAGGAGAACAATGTCGTTCAAAACGACATTATTTTGGGGTTTTTTTTTTAAGAAAAAGAAATGACTTTGGGAATAACCTAAAAATAGGTTATGACAATACTAATGAACTTCATTTATCATAATTACTGCTCTAAGTGAAATATAGGTCCCCTTTAAAGGCTCGCCTATCTACTTAAACGAGCTTTACAATCTATCCTATCAAGGGAGGGTATTTTCAGCCAATGACAAGCTCCTACTAAAGCACAACCTATAACTAATACCTAACAAGCACCTTCTATGCAAGCAACCCCTTTTATGTTAATTCCCTTTTCATTTTCCTTTCATCTAACTAGCGCCTCCTACCATAGACCTGACTCTTAATGAATCTTAAAAGGTTAGAGTGGTAGAACATTTTGAATCTAATAAGTGGATGGACCTTTATGATCCCAAGAAGAAAACAAAAATATGTTCATTCCTAAATATGGTAATCCTAAAAAAGTTTAAAGAGCACAAGTTTGTTGAGTATATCGGTACACAATGCTCAATAACTCATCTTATGATGTACTACAATAAGATGGCTAAAGTACATGATGAAAAACTGCTACTATATTTTTTCTATGAAAGTTTGAGTGGCATTACTTTCAGTTGGTATATAAGATTGGATAATACTAAAGTTAGGATATAGAAAGAGCTGGAAGACACCTTCATAAACCAATACAAGTTTAATATGGATGTAGCTCTTGACAAATCAAGCCTGTAGAATATGAAAGACAAATACCCAAAAAATCTATCCACACAATAACTATGGTTGAATGAATTAAGCAAGATGTGAAGGCCAAAAAGATCATGGATTCTTCTAAAAAAATAATATTTTATAAACATGAGAAAGACATAATTCAACAATGTTGAGAGTGAGAAACACAAGAAAACGAAAAAAAATCTAGAAAATAATAATAATTCAAGTTTCCAAACACCTATCTTAGTTATAGCTAACCTAAAATTCATAACACCTTTTCCTGAAAAACAGTAAAACAACCAAAACAACTAACCCACCCAAATGAACACTCAAGTTAAAAAAACTTAACAACTCCATAAAAAAATTTAAAGGAACCAAGAGCAACTATCATCATTACCCTTGCCTTTAAACAAAATGTAAAAAAAGGCTAGTCAATATTAGCTAGGTTGTCCTATTTTCTTTGGACATCCTGTAACCATTGTATCCATAATGGTATAAACTCGAACAAACTTATGAGTACCATGCTACTGTTGCAGGTCATAACATTGACATCTGCTTTACCTTTAAGAAAAACCGTTTATACCTCATTGAAATGCCAAATATGAATTCTAACCTACTTTCAAATCATGCGTATGAAAGTGAAGGGATGAATGCAATCACTACTGAGAGTGAGAAAAAGAAAGAGAGCACCTTAAGAGTAACCATATATGAGTTTTATAAAATTCTAGCAAAAATAGATTAACTTCAACCTCCATATAAGGCACAAGCTATAAGAGATTTCAATAAATATTATAGATACCATTACCAATTTGGGCATGACATTGACTTATGTGAGGAGTTCCATTGGGAGATGAAAATCATGATGACTTTAGGAATGTAAAGAGTAAGGAACAACAATGCTAATATTGAAATAGGCATGGTGGCATCTTAAAAGGGGAATGCTGGAGTTTGTAGGCATTAACCTACCATGGAAGGTCCCTTAAGGATTATTCTAACAAAACTTGATTGTACGACCAATGAAATTTATAATGCTTTGCTTTACAATTATGATTACACCTTTCATACTGAGGGACCCTCCCTGACTTTTCAAGTTAAAATAAAAGGATTAACTAGAATTGAGAAATGTTTCACTCTAAAAAAATTGGAGAAGCAAGGGACATCAACAAGGAAGGTTGTTGAAGAGTTGGTCATTAATGATTAGGTCAACAAACTAGTGAGCAAAAAAGAAAGTCATTAAGTTCCTAATATTAATGAAATATAATGAGTATAGTGTGGTAGACCAACTTCAAAAAACTCCCACTAGAATTTCCATGTTGTCACTAATTTTGAGCTCTAAGATACACCAAAATGCATTATAAAAAGTCTTGAATAAGGCTTATATTATATAAGTCATCACCCAGGAATCTATGAAGCAATTGATAGGGTAGACCCAAGCTATGAACTACTTGTATTTCACCAAAGACGAGCTAGATCATCAAGGTACAAGACACAACGAACCACTATATATCATAATAAAGTGCAAGGATTATATGATAAATAAGGTGTCTATCAATAATGGATTGGCCTTAAATGTTCTCCCAAGTCATGTATTGGATAGATTACTTGCTGATGCATCCCATATAAGGTCGAATACATTGATGGCAAAGGTTTATAATGACTCTTTAGTATAAATGATTAGAGATAATGATATTGAGCTAGTCATCAAACCCTAACCTTTCCAACTAACTCTGTAAGCACTAGATATCTATCCCTCCTATAATATCTACTAGGAAGAACACAAACTCACTCTGTTAAGGCTTTAGTGTTTTATTTACATGAAAGGCTAAAATTTGTTGTAAATGGAAGACTGATCACAGTAAGAGATGATGAAACCATATGTAAGATGAAGAATGAGTCCATTCCTTATACTTGAGGTAAAGGAAAATAAAGATGGGAACGTACACGCTTTCAAGATCATAAATGTTGAGTGGGTACCGAAAAATACTATGAAAAAGAAACCTAAAATTTCTAAGGTTGCAAAAATGACTATAAAATGCCTTTTGAAACATGGGTTGACTTTTAAGTATAACATAAATACATGGATGCCTAAGAGGATTAATGTGATGAATATGAAATGTGTAGGTCAAATGTTTGCCTTATGGTTTAAGCTAAAAAAGCCAAATGAGGAAGGAATGGAGATTTCATCCATTCATATGACCTTTCCTCGACCTATCTATATAATACAAATTGAAGATAAGTTAGAGAATTTGAGAAATGTTTTTGATGATGCCATTGTAACAACTTAGAAGAAGATAAAAAGAGGGTTTATGATGAAGACAATAGGGCTGAAGAGGATTCTCATGAGATGCTACCTTAATTGACCATAAATACTCTATAAAATGCCTCAATAGCTAAAACACTTGTAAAAAAGATGAATAAAGGGAAAAAGGTTAACAATTGGGAGGTCTAAGAATTCCTAACTATCTTTTTAAGGTAATTAATTCTACGTGCTTTGTTTATATGCTTTGTTTTTACCTTGCCAACAATCATGGCTCAAATGTTGGTTAAAGGTTGCTAATTATGTTGAGCTGTTTTATAAAGTTTTAATGAGATCATGTATTTTATATCTAAATGTGTCCTTTTCTTTTCCTTGTCTATATTTTTTTTTCCTACTATAATGCAATTTACACCAAACACTTTTTGCTGTTAGAAATCCTAAAAGAAATCCTTCATAAACACACCAAATCATTGGATTGAGAATAATTAGCCTAACTTTGATGAAAGCTTAATCAACATGGATGAAGAGGATTGGGAAGATGGTTATGTAAAAGAATTTGTTAGGCTATTTAAACAGTCTAAACGTATCTGGAATCCCACTAAAGAGGAGTTAAAATTAGTGAATATAGACACGGAGTAGAATTAAGAAAATTGAAAATAGAGATTTTGATGTAAAAATATGAGAAATAGTTTGATAGCCTTGTTAAATGATTATGCAAATATGTTTGCATGGTCATATGCTTACATGCCAGATTTAGACATAGAAATTGTAGTATATAAACTGTAACTGATAGATGAATGTAAGCCAATCAAACAAAATATAAGAAGGATGAGGTATGATATATTGGTTAAGGTTAAAAATGAAGTGCAAAAACAATAGGATGCTAGGTTTTTTTTAAAAAAGTGGTCAAATACCTCCAATGGGTATCTAACATCATAGAGGTTCCTAAATAAAATAACAAGATTAGGGTATATGTGGACTTTAGAGATCTGAATAAACCTATATCAATAGATGATTTCTATTAACCCTATATAAATGTCTTTTTGGATAATGTTGCAAAGGCTCCACTCATTCCATTATAAATGAATTTAGGTACAATCAAATTAAGATGGATGAAAAGGACAAATACTACATTTGTTACCTATTGGAGAACTTTGTGTTACAAAGTCATGCCATTTGGGTTGATGAACACTGAAGTGACCTACAACGAGCAATGATGATATTTTGTTTATTATATGATCTATAAAGAGATCAAAATTTCTATAGATAATATGATTGCTAAGTTTAAAAAGGGAGACGATCATGTTCAAAATTTGAGGAAGTTATTCGAAAGACTGAGGAAATATTAATTGAAGTTGAATCCTATATAATGCATATTTAGGGTAAAGTCTAGAAATATACTAGGATTTATTATGAGCAATAGAGGAATTGAAATATATCCTAACAAAATTAAGGCTATATAAGCCATGCTTGTTTCTGAGACCAAAAAATAAAATAAAAATGAGAAGCTTTATAGGGTAGCTGAATTATATAACCCTTTTCATTTCTCAACTGACAACTACATGTGAACCAATCTTCTGGTTACTTTAAAATAAGAATCCTAGAATATAGGATGAAGACTACCAAGAAGCCTTTGACAAGATTAAGAAGTATTTGCAAAAATCACCTTTTTTGGTACCACCCATACCTAGAAGACCTTCATATTGTATTTGACCATGACTGAAGTGGCTATGAGTTGTGTATTAGGCCAATATGATAATTTTGGAAGAAAAAAGCAAGCCATTTATTACCTTAATAAAAAGTTCACTGATTATGAGTTTTAGTGAAGTTATCTAGATAAGCTATGTTGTCGTCTGGTATGGAGCGCTAAACAACTTCGATAATATATATTGTCTTATACAACTTGGTTGATCCTAAAAATAGATTCTTTTAAGGGCATCTTTAAAAACTCATACATGTCAAACCAAATAGCAAGATGACAAATGTTACTAGCATATTATGTGACTTTATCTATATGATGATAAAGGTAGTAAAAGAAAGTGCAATTGCTGATCACCTTGTAAATAATGACATTAATGAGTATAGACCTTTAAACTTTGATTTCCTAGATGAAAATGTCATAATAATGGAAAAGGCAGTAGAAAATAAATGGTGGATGATGTACTTCAATTGCACAATAAATGTATTTAGAAATGGAGTTGGCATTGTGATAATTTATTGAGAAAAATCTAATCTGCCAGTATAGCTCACCTAAAATAATAATGACATAATGCTCATACCTTCAATAAGAAAGTGATTATAGAATTATATGAGAAGTGAAAAGTCAAACATACGCTAACTTCTCTCCATACAGGTTTGAAATGAATGATGTTATGAGACAATAAACAAAAACATTAACAAGATCATCTAGAAGATGGTGGTCATATACTAAGACTGGTATGCGATACTTTCTTTTTCTATTTATGCATACTATATTGTGGTAAGGACATCAATATGAGCTATATATTACTCACTAGTATACAAGATGGAGGCAGTGATGCCTTTATAAGTAGAAATACCGTTACTGAGATTCCTAATGAGATTTGAGTTGGAAAAATTTGAATGGGCTAAAATATTGTATAAACAACTAAACATGATCAGTGAGAACATGTTAGCTATAATTTGAAACCATCCATTGTATTAGAAAATAATTGCTAGAGCATATGATAGAAAGGTCCAACTAAAAGAATTCAAAGATCCTGCCATTACCGGGTGAAGACTAGAGTAAATGGTTCTAAACTGTAAGGGTTGCTATATGGTAAAGAAAGATTTCTTATGAGGAGCATTTGTGTTAACAATAATGAATGGAAAAGATCTAATTAGACCTGTAAATTATGATTATGTAAAGAAATACTATGTGTAAATGTATAAGTCCTCATCACATCAATAAAACAAAGTTTATCCATGAATTCTCTTTGCATAATATTCCCTTTTCTCTCTCATTTATCTACTTGTAGATACATGTAAACACACACAAATAATTATATTTAGTTAAGTTTATTTTTGTCAAGATGAAAACGTTACACTAATGGTACAAGGATAAGTATAATACAAACTTAATATAGATTTTATTGTTTAAATTCTAGAAAGTTTGATATTAATATGTTGTAATTGTTATCTTAATCAATTTTAATACCCTCATTGTTAAGTTGTGAGTCTTAATTCGTGGTGTATAATCCTTAGCACAACAAATATTTTATTCTTTCATAGCCTACCGTATGGAGAACCAATACCTTTGCTATAAAAGGATCTTGATTTGTTGAAATAAGTTAGTTCCATGAATTAAGATTCATGGTGCCACTCAAATAAGATAATTAATATGATAATGTTAATAACTTATAATGAATCATTAATGATAAATCATCCGATTGAAATCTCTTTTGTGTGTAATTTCCAATTGAATAATAAAAATAGTTTGAACTATACTTATTTAAAATACCATTAGTTTATTCTCTAACGTTAACAATTATTTTATCTCTATTAAATATTTACATTAATATCATATATTTTAGATCTCTTTAACTCTTTTTCTTTTATTATTTGTGGTTTTGTATTCTTAACCTCACTCTGGATTTATCCTGGCGTTGCTGAATTATTTATTATTTTGACACTATTGCACTTGAAAAAAAACATCAACTATTTGATCATGTCAGTGTACCTCCTTAATAATAGTAATAGTAATAATAATAATAATAATAAAAGCAAGGCATTAGGCCTGACTCCATTGTTTTTTTTTGTTGCCCTTCAGAAAAAAAAAACTAGACAAATTCACTTACTCTTCAGTTTTGACATAATTCTTAAATACTATTATAATTTTTTATTTGAATTTTAATATTTTTTTCAATCACTATATATCCAATATGAAAATAATAATACTAATAATAAATTATTTATGAAAATTCAATTCAAATCATTTTTTATTCTTAAAACTTGTAAATAGATTTTAAATATGATTTTCACATTTATGATTTGTTTTAGCTTTCAATCACACATAATAAAAAATGAACATAATATTTTAATAGTTTTTGTTAGCTAGCTTTAATAATAATAATTTTTTTAAACAATGATTCTAGTTAAAAAAAAAAATGTTCGTCAAGACAAATAAAAGATACATTAATAAGATAAATTATCTTAATAGAAAAAAATTCAAAATAAATATACTTTCACATTTAATAACAATTTAAAAAAATCCCCTCATAAGCTTATATTTTTTCTAGCCCCCACTCCGGTGAGTGCACACAACATGGAGTAGATATAATGGTGCGCGACAGGCAAATCAGAAAAGCAACGAAATCAAGCACGGAATAAAAATCACGAGCACTACTACCACTATAAATTATGTATGACTAGGCGCCATCATTACCGCACACCGGTCCTCTTCTCATTCTTCGCACGAGGCATAACATGTGCTTCTCGACAGGCAAACGCCTTCCACACTTGTGATGCTTCTATTATCCCTATTTTTAATGGTAGTACTCCACCAAGCTATCGGAGTCTACTTTCTCATCATCAACAAATTTTTAATTTATTTTTCCGAACCGATCATGAACTTTGCTTTTGATAGTGCAAATGGATCCCTAATTTTAGAGAAAACACAGGGATTCAACATTCATTTAAGCTTTAGATTCAATCTCTAAGCTTTAATTTTTTTAAATTAATAAAATTAAATTTTATTTTGTTAAGCCAATTATTAATAGAGCGAATCAACATTTCCTTACCTTGCAAGATTCCCTTAAGCATGCATAAAAAAACAAATCACAACCAAAAACAAAGAAAAAAATAATAAGGTGCCAAAAAACTCTCATCTCACAAGGCAACTTTGATACCTCTTAGTTTTCTATTTTATAATTTAACAATGGATAATTACAGAAAATCTCATCTGAAAATCACTTTCCTTATAATTATTCCATTTAACTACATGAGGTTTTTTTTTATAATTATTCCATTTAACAACAACATATATGTTCGTGCACTTAATTGACAAGTTAAAGGACGGAACAGAGCAAAATAAGAAAAAAAAATACACAAATTAATTATGTGGTTATCCTTAAATAAGAGGTGAGAGGGAACAGAAACTGGTGGTATCATACAGTAGTAGTTCAACATGTAGTTGTGTCGTACGTGTGAGCAATCATGAGCTAATCTCCTAAAATAAACGAAGCCTGGCTTGTAAGTCCATTTCCTAATACAAAATATCATTAACGAGAATAATTATCACCGGTGTCAGGATGACGTACCATATCCAAAGAACACAAGACATCCACTTCGTACGGACTAAGAAGTTGAACAATGGCCATCCATCAAACTTTTGGGGCTGGCAAAAGACGACTAGCATCTATGTTGTCTGTCCTGTACCACTGCTTAAGGTGCTCCTGACATGACCACAGACCGCAAGAAACTCACACAGTACAATCTTGGCATGGTATCTTCAATCAGCCACAAATTACAATGTTGTGAAGAAAGAGTTGAAAGCAAAAATTAATATCAGCAAGAGAGGATGTGGCATTAAAAAGCAGACTCCTGAAGATCAATAAAGTTTCGCATCACTTCTTTCCCATTCCCTGCTGCCATGAGTATCGATCAATTTCACACGTATCCAAAAGAATTTCAACATCCAAGACTTTTCATTATCCTGCTAAACCTGTCTATGACAACTGATGGATGCGCATGTGACCCATCAAGATTGATGGCATGATACTCTAACCCTTTCCACTCAGCAATCAATTGAAAATGTGGGCGTCTAAAGTAGCTACTAATAATCTCCAGAATTATTGTTTTTGGTGTTGCAGATACGATGTGAGTGAGACCTGCGCCATGAGCACCAATGATAACAGAAGCGTCTTGAACGGCTCGGACTTGCTCCTTCATAGACATATGAGCAAACAATCCATTGATAAGATTCACTTTGCACTCCAAATGATTAGATACCCAGGTCTGCAATGAATCAAAAACTTCTTGTTCATTGCTTAGCCTTGATTCAACTTTACCAACATGGCGTGGATGGGCTAAATAATCTTCGCGTCTGACAAAGAGGACATTATGCCCAGAAAATGGCTTTTCAGCTCTGTGTCTACTGACAGGGAAGTCAAAAGCTGCCCTGATCATTTCTCCAAACTCAGACAATCGAGCAGTTTTTTGGTCATCAGGGTTTTGCCAAAGATCATGCGCTGATGCTCCCTGACAATTTATTTTTTCAGTCAGTCCCTTGAAGAGTGCAGTCTCATATCCCAAAGGGACAAGAATAGCATGCCGAAGACAAACTGGGCCACTAAAGTCCTTAGCATATCTAACGCTTGAAAACAACGCTTTCCAAGTTCCTTCCAAGGGTGTCTGAAATTTGTCATCATCAGCAGGTCAGGTAACATAAGCATGTATCAGTATTCTATGCAAATTAGATCAAGAACAGCAGAACAAATTTGTAAGGGTGGTGAGCTCATAAAAGTAATTAAACATGACCTTCATTGGGTCAGTTAGGTGAAACTTTTCCACCATCCAGCCCTGTCATGTTTCCCAACTACGCAGAACAGTAGCAGAGCAAAAACAATGTCCAAAGTGACTGCACATTACAATTTTCGTTCAAATAAGGAGAAATTGTTGCTTGTAGTTGATTATGTTTCACTAGCAAGAAAGACAACATGATGACTAGCTCATCAAGAAGATTGAAAAGACTGGCCATGGGGCACTTGAAAATTTTCAGACGGAGAAACACAAAGCAGAGGATGACTAGTGCAAGGGATAAAAAAACTCTTGGCAGCTTGAGTATCCCCTGCTGAAATCATGATTATTGATCACTCATTAAAAAGAATTGGATCCACTAATTGCATGTTTGGAATAGAATAATGAACTTATTTTTAGAATGAAATAGCAAAACCACAGGGTTTGTTTGGGAAGGGGGGTGTTGAGGCAATCTGGATATTGGGGTGAGTGGGCAGCTTGTGATATAAATGGTGGTGTAAATTCAAATAATGGCTAGGGTTGTTCAAGCATGCTTTGAAAATCAACCTTCTCATGCTGAATTCAATCTTTCCAAGAACAAAAGCAATTGGATACTGACTTCTCAGTTCTACTAACTAAGCATTTCATAAATTTATGAAAGATGATTAAACGCTTCCACACCATCAAAGACATGCCATGTATGCCTGAGGAAGAAGAGTTGATATTATTTGATTACTGATTAGAAATAGAGAAGTACTCCACTGTAATTCATCTCTAAACCTAGAACTCTCTCTCTTCCAGTCCTCCCTTCCACTGATCTATAAAATTCAATACTAAACAATCCAAACAAACCAATTTAAGCATAAAATTAATTAAAGTCTCTCATATGCAATAATCTTAAAAGAGCCAAGAAATCATGTAAGTAAAACAGAGAGCATAACATACTCTAGAGTGACCATCCACAAAAATCAAGTGAGGTCGATAAGGCAAGTCGGTGACTCTCGAAGCAACATATGCACTGTACCAATCTGTGATAGTATGAAAAAGATTTGCATACTCAAATCTGGTGACCAAAAGGGTTGGCTCCTCAATCCACTGCAAGCAGATAGACCCATTACCATCAATAAGAGACAGGCATACCGCATAATTTAATCTACATAAACTTATTATCACCTCTATTTAGTAACAATTTTGTCTTCCTCTTATGAAATATTTCATTAAATTCCCTTCCACTCCTGTCAGTCTATAAGCGAAATTAATGATCAAAATAGATCATTTATTACTTAATCAATTAACATTCCAATCCGCTTCCACCACATCACTTGCCCTAAATAAAATTAAAAAAAGAATAAGATTATTTACCAGATCGCAATGAAACTCCTTGCTGTTATTATCCACAACCCGAATCGATCGGATCAACCCGCGCATGGTGTGTCGCATTACACTCCCATCAGGAACAAACGCATCTAAGAAACCTTCATCAACAAGCCATTTAGATCTCGCTGTCGATCCAAGAATCTCAAACGCACCGTTTTCGAAATCCGGCAACTCCTCCTCCTCACTTCTACCAATTACCTCCTCGATCCTCTCACCTCCTCTCGACATTTTAATCCTCTCCGGAACCATCCGTACACTCCCTCCCTCGCATATCGAGCTCCTTAATGTCTCGCTGTACAAGCACCTGAACCATCCGCCGCTCGAAAGCACGTCGATGCGGCGGCTAAAGCCGTTTCCGAAGTAAGCTTCGCATGAACGGACGGTGACTTTGTTAGGGTTTTGAGTCCATGGAAGGTAAGAAGGAAGTATTGGCCAAGCTTTTAGATTGACATTATTACTGTTACTGTTATTGTTACTGTTGTTTTCCGTATGGGAACGGTCGTTTGACGTTAGAGAAGAGTGGTATTCCTCTTGTTTGTTGTTAGAATTGTGGTGGTGAGAGGAGAAGTAGAGGCAAAGAGAGAGGGAGTTGAGGGCGAAGAGAGAGATAACGATCTTCAACAGCTTTGAATGCGTTTTGTTCATCTCTCTCTCTCTGCCTGGTCTCTGGATGAGTGTTAGATTTTATGTTGAATTTTCTCTGTTCCACCAAAATGGAAGTGCAGTTGACGTAACGCACCGTGCACTCCGCCTGAGCTACAAGGAGGCTGTGGAGGAGCCCACGAAGGTTGATTTATTAAATATTAACTACCATGACTTCAGCTTGACTTGAGTTTTAAAGCTGGCTGAGCCAATGCAGAGATGACATGTGATGCGCTTGGCAAAATGTAGGAGTGTTTTTTAAGTAACAAATGTTTTTTTGAAAAAGTAGAACAGTTTCAAGAATAACTAGAAAAATAATACATTTATTTAAGTCATTTTATTTCCAAAATTAAATTCGTAACTATCAAGTTAAGATATCATATTAAAACTTAAATTGTATACAACTAATCTTCTAATTAAACCTATTAAAATTTAAATTCACTTCAACTAACTAACTATTTTTATTGATAATTATTATAATTAATAATTAATAACTTAACTATAAATAATTTTCTTATTTATAATTATCATAATTATTAATATTAAGTTACATAATAAATTAAATATTGAAACTTAAATGAACTGCAAAAGAAAAATATATTTAACAAAAATCACACTTTTACTCTAATCTCAGTAAAAACAGCAAAAGAAAAATATATTTCAAGGGTTTTTATTGTTGCATTTTTCTTTTTTTTTTTTGGAAAGCAAGGGAAAAAAAGTAACAATCAATCAAATAATAAAGAAAAAAATAAAAGATATTCAATTTGGAGTAAAATTGAAAGCAATTATGAGAAAAATGGTTACAATTGGCAAAAAAAATTTACAAATCCAAGGACTAAATTAGAGAAAGCGAAGAAATGAGAGGCCTGTGAAAATATGCAAATAAGGACTGAATTGAAAGAAATTATGAGAAAATGTCCAATTGGCCAAGAAAATAAAAAATAAAAACGCAAGGACTAAACTGAAAAAAGCGGCAAACTTTGAGGATCTACTTTAAAAAATTCCTCCTTAAAAAAAAAGTCGTTTCATGTGAAAAAAAAACATTAGGAAAACGCCATTGTTTTACATGAAAAAAAGGCATACGTTGGTGCATGCCCAACTTATCTTCTTCTTTTTTCTATGCTGCACCACCCCTCTTAATTAGTACTTAAAAGTGCATTCTCATTAAGGCTTTATATCATTATATTCATGGTTGTTAAAAATGCATTTTAACTCATAAAATCGGACAAGGCTTTATATCATCATATTCATGGTTGTTAAAAATGCATTTTAACTCGTAAAATCGTCCGATTTTACGAGTTAAAACACATAAAACGAGTAAAATCGAGGTTAAAACTCGAAAACTAGTAAAATCGGGTCAAACCCGGTCAAACTCGCTAAAAAACGGGTCAACTCGTAAAAAACGTTAAAACCGTAACATTTTCACGAGTTCACCAAAACTTTCAACAAATGCATAAAATTAGAAATGCTCCTCAGCCTCCTCTGTCTCCCTCCCACTCTTCAGAGTCCCTTCCCCTTTTCGTCCCTGTCTCCCACTCTCCCTGACTCTCTTCCCCTTTTCCCTTTCTCGTTTGGGCTGTTTTCCCTTTCCCCAGCAGATTAAGAAATCACTTTCCCCCGATCCGGAGCGTTCTTGGCGAGACGAAGATAATAATTTATTCCAATCCCAAGCTTTGTTTTTTCTGTCTAATGGTGGTGATTAGAGACAAAAATTATTTGGGTATTATGTGAATTTGTGTTTATCTTCTGGGTATTCTACTATTAATTGGTTTGCTTCTGGGTATTTTCTCGGAGGGGAAGTGGTGCTGCACTGCTGCTAGTAATTTTGTACTTCTGTGTGTTGTAATTTCTTGTAATTTTCACCATCGATTGAATTGATTAACCATCGATTGAAGTTGTCTAACAATGTTGTACTTCTGTGTGTTGTAATTTCTTGTAATGTTCACCTATGCTCTGTTTGATCTTGCTTGCTTTGGTGTTGTAGAGTCTGCAATTCTGCATAGACAACGAAGCATTCCAGGATTGCACTCTTGTCAAGGTCACTTTCCATTATCTTTAACTAAGCTTCTTAATTATATGAATTTTTGATAGAAAACTGAATGTGAAGGGAATTTAGGTGTAATTTCTCTAGGTATTCTCTAAATCTGTGTAATTTCTTGCTTGCTAGTTTCATGTGTTGTAATTGCTGGTTTCATGTGTTGTAATTGCTGGTTTTGTGTGAATCTGTGTAATTTAGGTGTAAGACTCAATAGTCCAAACGTTAGTAGTTATGCTTTTTGTGTATTACTGGATA
>Ga0325402_1002649_pt1 | contig 15813 bp, 5 predicted proteins | sample PopdelMetagenome_22_FD_207212 | JGI IMG/M metagenome (GOLD analysis project Ga0325402, IMG submission 207212) | Populus deltoides microbial communities from Bellville, Georgia, United States - Xylem-PdKOR-R3 | ecosystem: Host-associated > Plants > Phyllosphere > Stem > Wood/Secondary xylem... | reverse complement strand
AGACACTTTATTAAAAATATTTCCACAAAATTTGTTTTTATTTACCAAATTTTCGATGATCCACAATGGGGCAAGAGGGGCAATTGCCCCTTTAATTTATTTATTTTTTAAAATATTTTTTTATATTAAAATATTAATATAATAACTTTCCAAGTTTAATTTTCTTTGTTAGCTACTGATTCATCCAAGCTTTTTTTTGTTTTTCACTATTGCCCATGCCTCGTTTTTTTCTATTAAATTTCTCTTCAAGCCCTAAACTATTAATTAGTTAAGCAAGTAATTTCTTATACTTTATGCTTTAAAAGAGTTTTCTTCATTTTTTTTATTTGTTTCATTATCTAGTTTTAGTTTTATTTCTTTATAATTAGTTATTAAAAATGTTGGGGTTCATAATAATTTATGGATTTGTTGAATTAATATGTATATTGGTAATATCATATGCTAATGGATATGGATTGAAATGAGTTTTGATGAATTGATAAGTATTTTATTATGAATTTCATATGAAAAATGTTGGTGATGAATTTACTAGTGATTAAAAATGAAGTACAAGGCAATTCAAAAAATTAAAGATATAATAGATAAATTAAAAAGAAAATATTTAATATTTATATTTAATTCACTTATACAAAATAACAAATAAGGAAGAACAACATCATTGATTAGTAATTTACCCTTTCATTAAAAAATTTCTGACTCTGCCCGCTACTGCCTTAACCTCGTATAGGAATAATAAAAAGGCATTTCCTAGAGTTGTTTACACTAATTATAACACCAGAAGAACAATAGTTAAATTTCATTTCATCAGAGTAATGTATAGAAACAAAAATAACAGTTCACACATGCATGGGGACAACCTTACCCTTGACCTTGGACTCTCGAAGGCCTTCATAATTAAACAATAAACTAAGTTTCAGCAATACGTCAAATGAGTTTCAACTTCGAATTAAAAAATAATTAAGAAACAAATCATGAACCTAGCACGTTTTATTTGCTTGATTATGAATTTTCTTTTTTGCCCACTTGACTACTGGTTAGTTTATTTTATTTTCTTTTCTTTTTAATTTTTTGGTGATTAGAGAGCAGTTAGGTGATGATCAGAGAATATGTGATGTCTTTCAGCTGAGGCAAATTAGGACTGAAGCCTTTTTTTTCCCCTTGTAGATGATTTAACTTCATTGGTAAAAGAAAGCTAATTGATATGTATGGTTCCTTGTTATTAAAATATTATCTTAAACATAATTAAATAAATTAAAATTACCATTTACATCTTAAAACAACTTCACTTTTCAAATTTAATGAAATGACCAAATTAACTTTGTATATTATCTCCATGATAAGCTAATTATCTATAAAAACCTAACACTTAATTCGTACTGGTTTGAGTCAATATCAATTGGTCAATCGGGTGAAGCTGAAATTCTAATTTTTGTCTAAAAAACCTCTCTCTATCGGCTTTCGAGGTTCCGTCATTTTTCTTCCTAATAAATACAGATAAAGAAAACGATGGAACCCCGGGACCCATGAATAGGTTGTCTGTACATTGTAATCTTAATTACCCCCGCAAGTCAAATTGCAATCATGCATTCGTTTTTCACAGCAACACATGAAAAGAATGGCCTCAGTAGATAAGGACTTGAAATGGGAAAAGACATTGCATATGGAAGAAGTAGGGCCTCTTCTTAAAGTCAGGTGGTCCGACTTTTAGCTGGCTACTTGTCATAAAACGCAAGGGAAAGAAACATGAAAGGTAAAGAATTCTCCAGTGCCTTTGGGATGCATATTCTGTAAAATTGGGGACGAGAGATGGTAAAATTTCTCGACATAGTTTTGGTTTCCAGAAATAGAATGGACCAAGTATAAATAATTAAAATCTTGAGGGACTAAAATGTAAATTTATGCATATCTTGAACAGTACTGATAGGGAAAGATAGTTGATTTTTATTGTAATAATTTTCATCCTTATTCTTTTAATAATATTCTTAACAATAACTAAGAATTATATGATGTGAAATTGACCTATCATTTAACTATTTAGGTAGTGGCCTAGTGGTAAGAGCTTGGGACCAAGATATTTGTTCCCTTTGTGATCTCAGGTTCAAGCCATGTGGTTGCTTATATGATGGCCACTAGAGGCTTACATGGTCGTTAACTTCAGGGCCCGTGGGATTAGTCGAGGTGCGCGCAAGCTGGCCCGAACACCCACGTTAAACTAAAAAAACATTATAACTTTTGATGGTGAAGTTAAAAGAAAATGAAGATTGATGACCAAATTTGAATGAATAAAAACTTGAGAGACCACGATTTTTCACAACAGAACTAAAATGGTGGCTGCGAGACAATAAAAAAGGAATCTTATTTTCACTGATAAGTGGGCTCAAAACAGTGACTAGCAGACATGCATTTCACTTCACTAATAATTCATGGACAGCTCTTCCCTTTTGTCACACTTGTATGGGTCCAGATGAGGACTCGTCCCAACAAAAAACAAATGAAGGAAAGGAAGAGGTTAGACAGGGAAAGTAAAAAGAAAAGAATAAGGATGAACGTGTTTTTGTGGAGCATAAAAAAGCGACCTTTTGACTATGCTAGAGGGGGTTGCCTTGACCGAGAGGGACAAATGAAATAAATTATTGGCGTTTTTTAGTTGGATGATTGCAATGCCAATTGATGCCCGATTTAATGAAATCTGATTTAATGAAGTTTGGGTGGCTAGTTCTGAAATTACTGGCGTTTTTTGGTTGCTGTTTTTGTAAATTAGATGGTGAGAAATAAATTAGAAAACTAGCCAGTTCAATCCTAGTTCAATCCACAGTTATTAAATCCGGCCCGATCTGGTGGTTTGACTTGAGATTTGATTGACCTGGTGGCTGAACCAGTCCGAACAAGATTAAAAACCAATTATAGCAAAAAAGGTCAAACTCGGGCGACCCGCGAGACCCGGTAGATATATACATTTAACTTTTCTTTGAGTCGCTGGCAGCAAAACGAAAGTTGAACAAATAATCAATTAGTCTCTGCCCTAATTTCCTAAGAAGAGCAGCCCGCCCCTAATTTCCTTCTCTGTTATCTTTTACAAAACAAATAATTGGTTGAGATTTCATCGGAGAAATTGGTGTTTATTTCTACAGGTGCTCTATTTTCCTTACGCTGCTTACTTTTTAATGTTTTTATCTTTGTTGAGATTTCCCTCTTTTTCCATGCTTTTTAAGCTCTTCTTCGGATTGGAACAAATAATTGGAAAAAGTATTCATTTGACAACCATCCTTTAGTTACCCATGAAGAGAAACATCTGATATAATTTGCAAACATGAACTTTGTTGTTGTCGGTTTCATTCTTTATTGACATATTCACATTGAGCACTGACTTTGAAGGCATTTCCTCCATGTTGCCCGTATTATTAGTTTTTGATCTTCTTGTTGATTGATTAGCTTTGCAATGGTGAACATATGAGAAATGAATCGAGTGAACTTTAGTTTTTTCTTCTTCTTATGTTTTATGATTTATTGTGATTTTTAAGGAATTTTTTGGATTTGTTGGAAGCTTATAATACCATTCTATTTTTGTTCTACTGCTTAAATTTTAGTTACACAAGTATTTTCTTCTTCATTCGGCTGCTTATGCTAAAAATGGGTAGGAAAAGACAAGCAATTTATCATTGGGTTTTGCGGTTTAGGGATGATATAGCAGTTTGATTTCTTTAATCTTTATATTTAAGGAGAGGGGTTGACTCGGGTTGACCCCCAAGAACCCATAACCTGGTCATTTTACCAGATCAACTACCGGATCGGGTTTTATAACTATGATTCAATCATCATTGTTTTTTTTTTTTATCTAAACCTAAGTGCCTAAAAGTCCACTAACCTGACAAATCTAATCGAACCAGATCGGTCCCCCTAAAAAATAAAACTTTCCCATATATTTTATTTACAAGACTTAAGCTCAAAATCTTATTTAAAAATAACAAACTTCAAACTACCTGAATCAACTATCATTGATATTTTATTCCTCGTATACTTAAAATAGTATCTAAAAATAAATAATAAATAAAGGGTTTAGATTAATTTACAAGTGACTTTCACGTATTAGAGTTTTTTAATGAATGAACATATAATATTTGATAAAAGAATCTGATTTTAATTAATAAATGGGTTAACATTCCCAGAGGTTTAAGCTATTTAGCCAAAAAGAAATCATAAATATCTAATTGTATTTATCATTGCGGTGATAAAACAAAAATCCGTATGTGGTTAGGTTTACTGGTAGTTGGATTTTAATGGTTCATTCAACAATCCCAGCACAAGTATATTTATTGTGGTAGTGCTCTCGTGTCTCGACTGCTATAATGGTTTGTCTCGCGACTGGTGCTTGTTTTTCTATGTATTTATTTATATTTTAAGTTAAAAAATATTATTTTAATGTTTTTTTAAATTATAATTTTCACCGTGTACAAAAATAAACCCAGAATTCAAGTGGCTCAATTTCGAATCTTAATGCTCGTAACTTTCGCCTTGCAAAAATAATTTTTAAATTATTTTTTATCTAAAAATATATAAATTGATGTATTTTTATGATTTTAATTTATTAATTAAAAAATATTATTTAAATACATTTTCAATTAAAAACAACTCATAATATTTTACCAAACACAAAGATCAACCAAAACAAATTTATAATTCAATTGGTGGAGTTCAAGATTTATCTTTCTCTAATTTCATGTCCAGGAAAGTTGCGGCCATAATTGTATTTTGTATTTTTTTTCTTGTTTTTTTAATACCGAAATTCCGTTGTCCGTTGGATTTGTTGAGCTAAACACTGCGTTTGTAATACTTGTGCATGTCTAAAAAAAAATAGGATTAATTTTTTTTCAATATAAAAAAATATTCTTATGACATTAGTTTTTTTCAAAGAAGTAAAAAAAAATTAAGGTTTATGTAATTGAAAGAATCGCATGCACTGAAAGAGTAATAATTCATAAAGCAAATAAAATAAAATACCATGAAATGAATATTTTATATTATATTTAATTATTTAATTTAATTTAATTTAATTTTTTTAAAAAAATTCTTTTAAATAATTTAAATTCAACAAAGGCAAAAAAAAAACTAAAGATAACTCGTGTTATTTTTAAAATGACTAAAGAATTCTATAGAAAGTAAAAAAAAAAAAAAAGCAAAACAATTTTGAAGGATGAAAAAAAGAGTTAATGTGAGCTTTTTAAACCCTAGTTAATCTATCAAACTTGCAATACATTAAATTGTAGACCCGGACTCATTTAAGAAGACTCAACACCTGACAAATTTAATATTAAATAATAAAATAAATTAATTTAATTCAAAAATAAAATACCATGAAACGAGCATTTAATATTTATATTTAATCAATTAATTTGATTTGATTCAAAAAAAAATTTCTTTTAAAAAATTTAAATTCAACAAGGGAAAAATACTCTAGATAACCCGTGTTATTTTCAAAACAATTAAAAAATCTTATAGAAAACATAAAGAAGAAGAAGTAAAACAATGTTAGAAGATGAAACAAAACAAAAGAGCTTAAAAAACACTTAGGTGAGCCTCTTAAATCCAGGTTAATCTCTCAAACCTGTAATTTGTTAAATTCTAGACATGGGCTCATCCAAGAAGACTAACACTTGATCAGTTTAATGTCGCATGATGAAATAGATTAATTTAATTTAATCAAAAAAATAAAATTCCTTCAAAAAAAAGCTAAAGTTAACAAATACCGGAAAAAAAAACTCAAGGCAACAAATGTTATTTTCAAAACAAAACGAACAAAAAATCTTATAGAAAGCACACAAAAAAATGTTGGAGTATGAAACAAAAAAAAAGCTTAAAAATGGCAAAAAAAAACAAGTAAATCTGAGTTAATCTTTCAAACCTGCAATCTATTAAAATCTAGACAAAAGCTCAACCAAGAAATTAAACACTCGACTAATTAGATGTTGAATAAAACTTTTTTCAATGTAAAAGAAATAGCAATAATAAAAAGAGGATTATATTTGAATGGAAAACACTAGAAAAGAATGAAATTATATATATATAAAGACAATTTTAAAAATTATCTTCTATAAAAACCAACAACAGTTAAAAGAATAAAGATCAAATCTAACAAATAAAAAAATTTATAGGGATTAAATTAAAAAAAATATTTAATTTTATAAATTATTTAAAATAAAATAAATAGTAACTAAAAAAACTAAATCTTAAAAAAATAAAATTTTAAAAGGCCGGCATAAAAATCAAAGAAAAAAAAATGGCACACATGCCAAGCCAGAAATAATTAGACCATATACGCCACCTAATCATGCAAGGGTTGCCAGGATGCTTTGGTCGCCGCCTCAGAAGCATGAATTCGACCACCAGACGGTGCCAAACATATTATTTGAAAGTTGTGGCTCCTATCCACGTGCCCTCAATCTTTTTTTATTTTCTTATTTAGCAAATAGACAATAAAGTCCCTAGACCAAGGTTTAGAATTTTTTACTTTTAAGAGTGATGAATTAATTTCATGGTGCAAAATAAAAGTATAAAGATCTTATTGGCCATTTTGAATTCTTAAATGGCTTTTGATTATTTGAAAAAGACTATTTTATCTCAGTGCAAGTCTTTATGATTTGGAAGTGAAAGCTGCTTGATTTAAAAATTAAAAAAAAAAAACAAGAAGAAGATATTTTGTCACATCGAGGTGCCAATAATTGTGTTTTTATTTAATGATGCAAATAATTGTTGATTATATCGCACTACTGTTATAAAATAAATCACTAGATATATCCTAATATTCAGATTTTAGAACTAATAATCCGTTTACCACTCCACTAGTAAAGGAAGACGACGACGACGATGATGATAGAGATTCATAACTTTAATGTAACTCCAAAATTTTCCTACTATTTGAAAAATACGAAATTTCCGACTTCACCACTCGATCGTTGAAGTCTTTTCCATAACATTTTCATAAACCTTTTCTGTTCTTACAAGGATCGATTTCTAGGTTCTTGATTCCTCAAGAAGAGCTCGAAGATGAATACAGCATCGAATATATAGAATCATCTTCACAAACTTCTCACTGCAAATCTCAGAGATATCAGCTACATAGCGAAGTCGGATGGCGGCAGCATCATCATCTTTAATGGCGCTCAAAAGTGTTGTCAAACGTTCTTTTCTTTACTCCTTCTGAATTCGCACTCCGAAAAAATCTTTCATATATCTCCATTTCTGATCTTCCACGGCCTTTAATGCTTTGTTATCATGCTGGCGAATAGGCCCTATTGAAATCACCTGAGGAATAGAGGCAGCTTCGTTAAAATCGCGAAGGGTAGAAGGAACTCTATAGATACATCCATCGGGCCGAAAGGTAGTCACCAACTCTTCTGGAATTCCAATTTACAATATATTTGCATAGTTTTCGACTATTGGATATAAAGGCCTTGGTGATTCAATGTCTCCTATTTGTGGATTTTTTTTTCCTTGAAAATCTTTTAAAGTTAATTTTTTTTTTTAATTTATTCCTCAACTTTAAGTTAGTTTGGTATTGAGTTTCTTAATTGAACTCGGATCTAGGATTTAACGGGGTACGAATTTAAGAAATTAACCCGGGTTTTAAAGGTTCACCCAAATTTACTAATTTTTTTAATTTCATCATTTTTAAAGGTCATTCTTATATAAAGATCACATGACCCATTGTTTCAAAACTCAAACCGACTTGACGGGTCGATCCAGACCCTTTTTCATTCGATGTTTATTTAGTTGGAGATTGGGCCCCATTTTTTTTGCTTTCTATGATAATTTTCAGTCATTTTAAAAATAACTCAGATTATCACATTTTTTTTGGGTTTTTATTAAATTTAGGTTTTTTAAGGAAATTTTATTTTTTTATTAAATTAAATTGATTGATTGAATATAAGCATTAGATACTTGTTTCATAGTACTTTGTTTTATTTGTTTTATAGATTGCTACTCTAACAACGCATGTGATTTGTTTCAATTACTCAAACCGACTTGGTAAGTCAATCCAGACCCTTTTTTTTCATTTTATTTTTATTTAATTGGAGATTGGACTCTATTTTCTTTTTACTTTTTATGGGATTTTTAGTGATTTTGAAAATAACACGGGTTATCTTAGGGTTTTTTTTTGTCTTTATTGAATTTAGTTTTTCTGAAAGGAATTTTTAAAAAATTAAAAGAAAAGGAAAAAAAGAAAAAAAATATATATTTTCACTTAATATCTATAACATGGTTGATTCAGGTCAACGTAAAGATAAAAATTATTATTATCATAGTCTTAAAACCTGACAAGGAGGTCGACTCAGGTTGGAGCAAGGCCCCGAGTCATGGATCGGGTTGACCATTAACCCAGGTCAATATAAAAATAAAAATAGTTGTTATCATAATTTCAAAACCCTACTTATGGGTCGACTCAGGGCTAGGCCCCGATGTCGGGTAGGGTTGATCAGTGACTTAGGTCAATATAAGGGTAAAAGTAATTATTATCATAATTTTAAAATCTGACTCGGGGTCAGGCCCGAGTCACTCGTCAGGTTGATCATTGACCCACATCAATGTAAGGATAAAAGATAGTTAGTATCACAGTTGTAAAACCCTACTTGGGGGTTGACCTAGGGCCAGTCACAGGTCAAGTTAATCATTGACTCAAGTGAATATAAGGATAAAAATAGTTATTATTACAATTTTAAAACCCGACTAAATGATCGATCCAAGGCAAGACCTAGATCACAAGTTGGAGGGTCAACCCGGGTTGATTAAGGTCAACGTAAGGATAAACATTATTATTATAATTTTAAAACCTAACTTGGAGGTCGACGTAGGGCAACACTTGGGTCACTAGTCTAGAGGGTCAACTAGAGTTGATCTAAGTCAATGTATGGATAACAATTTTTAGTATCATAGCTTTTAAACCTAACTTGAGGATCAACTCGGGGTAAGGCTTGGGTCACGGGATAAGAGGGTCAAACAGGTTGATCTAAATTAAAAAAAAAATCAAAACAATCTTATTTTAACCAAAAATAAATCATTGAATTTCTTACTTATGTTTTCTCTAATGTCGGTCGAGTTGCAAGTCAATTATGGTTTTTTATTAGGTTAGGTCTAACCAATTCTTTTTCTATTTTTTTTTTAAATCTGAATTGGTTCAAATCTAAGCTTGACTGAGTCTCGTTTAGTGTCTATCAAATTAAATTATATTAAGACAAATTATTCAATACACACGAGACAATTGGGTTCAATTAATATTCTCCAACATACTAAATAATACATTAAGATTTGTATAAATAACTTGTTTTTTTATTGGATCAGAAATATGAATTTAATCTCTGTGTGAGAAAGTTGACGATTGTTCAATAAAAAGAAAAGGAAAAGAAATATAATGTCACTTACTATCTAGAGTCTAGACTCTAGACCCTAATCCTTCGGAGATATAGTATATAAAGGCATATTCCCGTTTCAAAAGTTGCTAATAAAACTAGGTGAGGTAGTTCGGCTTATTTAAAGGTGGAGCTAATCCTTCGAAGATATAGTATATAAAGGCATATATTCGCTGCAGAATTTATATAATTTAAAGTTGCTAATTTTCTTTAATTTTGTAAGAATATTTAAACATTGTAACAATAGCTAAAACTGCTCGGTGTTTTACTTTAGACTACACAGTACAGTCTACAGTAAAATGCTGAGCAGCTGCTTTCTCTTTTTTTTTTTTTTTTGCTTTTTTGCTTTTTTTAAGTTGTTTTTTTCTAAGTTGTTTTTAATGAATTTTTTTTTAATGTTAAATTTTTTTCTATTTAGTTATCAAACTTTCATGACACGGGTTCCGGATTTGACGGGTTAACCCGGATTTTTTTTTTGTTTTCTTTTTAATTAATTATTTTTTCTAGTGCAGTCCACAGTGAAACGCTAAGCTATCTTTTTTTTTTTTGCTTTGTTTTTTTAAGCATTTTTTTTTTTTTTGCCTTTTGCTTTTTTTTTAAGCTATTTTTTTTCTTTGTTTTTTTTAATGAATATTTTTTTTGTTTAATTTTTGTTGTTAATGTTAAATTTTTTCTATTTAGTTATCAAACTTTCATGACACAGGTTCCGGGTTTGACGGGTTAACCCAGATTTTTTTTCTGGTTTTTCTTTTTAATTAATTTTTTCATTTAATGTAGTTTGTTAATGTTAAATTTTTTATATTTACTTATCAAACTTTCATGACACGGATTCCAAGTTTGACGGGTTAACCCAGTTAATTCTGGGTTAACCCGTAATTTTTTTTTCCTATTCAGTATCAAACTTTCATGACACGAATCCCAGATTTGACGGGTTAACCCAATTAATTCAGATTTTTTTTTCTTTTTCTTCATTAGTTTTTTTCTTCATGTAGGCTTTTCTTTCTTTTTTTTTTTAAATTAATATTTTTTTTGTTTAGTATTTTTGTTTTTTTTTTTTTTGCTTTTTGCTTTCTTTTCCTTTTTAATTATTATTTTTTAAAAAATTAGTTTGTTAATATTAAGTTTTTTTCTATTTAGTTATCAAACTTTCATGACACGGATCCCAGGTTTAATGGATTAACCTGGTTTGACGGGTTAACCCAATTAATTCAGATTTTTTTTCTGTTTCTTCATTAGTTTTTTTCTTCCTGTAGGTTTTTTTTCTCTTTTTTTTTCTTTTTAATTAATCTTTTTTTTTTCACTTTAGTTTATTAAAGTTAATTTTTTCGTATTTCGTTATCACACTCTCATGATATGAATCTCAGGTTTGACGAGTTAACCTGATTTGGTGGGCTAACTCAGTTGATTCAGATTTTTTTCTTTTTTTTATTAGTTTTTTTCTTCCAATTTCTTCTTTAAATATTGTAATTAACTATAACTAAAAGACATCAATCTTTTTTCTTTCAATTTCATGGCACGAATCCCAGGTTTGACGGGTTAAACCAGTTGATTCAAATTGTTTTTTCTTTTTCTTAAGTAATTTTTTTCTTTCAATTTCATCTTTTAATATGGATTTGATTAAAAATTAAACTTTTTGATTTGTTTTGTTTACTGTTTATTAGATTATTGTGATCTCATAAGGAGATTTTACAATACCCCTCCTTGCAAAGCACTATTCATCGGAATAATGCTTTGCTTTATTGTTTTTTTCTTTTCAATTAATATATATTTTTTTAATTTCATTCTGTAATATTAAATTTTTTTCTTTTTAATTATCACACTTTTATTACAAGACTCTGCAAGCAGATTCATATCCAAGGCTCCGGTTTTGATGTTGCAACCAAACTCACTTACATTTGAGTCATGCAAGTTTAATATTATTATTAATATTATAAATATAACTTTTGGATTAGGAGTACCAAACAGACCCAATGCTCTTAGGTATAACTTTGTAGAAAGAGCTAACACTCTTAGATTTTAACTTTTTTTGATATTTTTATATAAAAAAAATTAACCCGCAGCTTAGCGCAGGCAAACTTTCTAGTTAATATTAAAACAGAAGTGTGTCCTTGAGAGCTGGCATCCGTACATTCTATATACATAATTGATATTATCACAATTCGGGTATGTGTGTACTTTAATATCTCTGTATAGTTGGCGTGTATATTTTTATAATATCCAATTAAACTCTTAAAATTGGCAGGTTGTTTCTTAGGAACTATAGAATTTTAAGTCAAGATAGTTTATGATTTTAATTTAAAAAATCGTCTCTTATTAATAAAATTGGAGATTTTAGTTATAGATAATTTTTATAATATTTTTAATTTTGAAATTAGTAGGTATTTTCAAGGACTTTGTAGTTTAAATTCAATTTTTTTTTTCTTATCCATGAAATTGAAGGTTTTAATTCTAGCTTTTGTGTATATTTTCATAATATTCAATTAAATTTTTAAAACTGATGGGTTATCTTTTAATTAGTGACTTTAAAATCTTGATTCAAAACAGTTCTTAAGTGGAGAAATTATTTCTTACCAATATAATTGTTAATTGTTGTTTTTATCTAGACCAATTGAAATATCATATTATAATTTTTAATTTAAGATGTATATTGAATATTTTTATTTACATGTAATATCAGAAGGAAATAGGAAATATATATATATATATATATATGAGATCAATTCTTCTTGAGGTCCCTAAAATTGTTTAAATTTTGTTAATAACGTATTAATTAGTTGATTATATGTAATTTACATCTTTATTGTTTTCAAGTAGTTATATGTATTAAAATGTAAAATAGATTGTATGTATACACGTTGTTAGGTTTTCTTATTGTTTCTTTATCTTTATATACTATCTAGTTCGGCTAACTAGTGCTAATATAAATTATATAAAGGCATATTCCCATTTCAAAAGTTGCTAATAAAACTAGGTTAGGCGTTAGCAGATTCAGCAGCAGTGTGCGTCAACGATTCAATAGGGCATGGTTGATGTTCGGCAACGAATCCTGACTTGGACAGCAGACGATCCAAAGCATGCAAGGCAGTTAAGCTGGCAGCATGTGTGCTGGGTGGGCAATTGGCTTGTGGGAGAACATGTCAATGCAGTTGTAGAAGTTTTGGGAGCAATTATCGGCAGTTGCGGTAGTTTCTTATGTGGGAAAGAAAGCGGTAGATAATGGGTGCTACAGCTGTGCAGGAAGTTAGAGGCAATTTCTACTTGTAACTTCCATTATCTTGTAAATAGATAGGCTGTAAAAATGTGTAGCATGCAGAGGATGGGAATGGGCATAGCACACAAGAAGAACTTTGTGTAATCCTTTAATTGAGTTAATGAAAAGGTTGGGACTTGTTCCTACAATTTGCTTTGTTGTTTATTTTGTTCACATTCATTAGTGTTATTCCGCTTGCTTGTGACATTGAAAGAGTGCGGGGGGATCTCTTGGGTTTGTGGGACAAACTAGTCGTAGACAAAACACGAGTGAATCGGTGAGGAAAAGGCTGAGTCAAGCGGGACTAGATTATCGTGCGAGGTCTGTTTTTGGGATGAAAAATTCATCCTGTTACAGATACTATGTCATGGGGGCCATTTGATTATCATCGTTCACAAAAATCCAAAGTCCCATCCCCACCACACTCACTGTCGTTTCTTTGTGGTGTATAGAATAGAAGAGGGGAATGAACAGGCTGCCAAAGGACGAAAAAGAGAGGAACCCACATCGGAGGATACAGACAACTTTACCTTCCTTTATCAAATACTTTGTCCTTGATTACACTCGCGGTTGCTTTTACGCCTGCATGATGCTGTTGTCGATTAGAATAACAGTAGCTTTAGCTCCTGCATGATGCTGTTGTTTGGTAATTTTAAAATCAATTTTTATTTAATTATATAATAATTAAAATCAATATTTGTAAAAGTTAGAAAGATTTAGATTTTAAAAGAAAAAAAATGTATTGTTTTGACAAAAGATTTTTATTAACAATGTTCTTTATAACAAAGATTCTCAATAATTTAAATAAAGAAGTAAGAAAAAAATATTATTAACAATGTTCTTTTTACGGGCATAGGAGGCCAGCCCCGTAGCTTTTTCAGATCAAACGACCTCCGGTGGGGAGGGAATCTTTCAAGGTAAACAGATATGAGATAGGTAGGGTTTGGGTTGTTGGTTTGTCGAAGAGCATGTTGAGGATGATGGTTAAAAGGTAGGGTTTTGTGAATGGGTGAAGGAGGGCAAAACAAATAACATAACGGAATAAAACTTAAAAGTAAAAATCTTTGGATAGGAGATTTTCTAGAGAGTGTTGACCAAGAATGACTTTAGAAGCAAAATAAAATCTCAGCAGAATCTGAATTTATTTACAGTATTAGAGTTTGTTTCTTGTTGCTAGTCTAATGGCTATTTTTATTCCATGTAACAGAAAATCAGATATCCTAGGAGAATATCTTGCAATTCTGTTTTTCCATATTGTATAAATAATCGTATTGAAAATCAATAAAGTAGTGTGTTCTGCTGCAACTACAACAGCAAAGTTTTGTTTTCTCTTCAATATATACAACAAATTGGTATCGGAGCTGATTTTCTTGAGGGACTTGTGAGATTGAGAGATCCTAAACACAACTTTCAAACACTTGTGAGATTGAGAGAGCCTAAACACAACCTTCAAATACTTTTCATCTAAACACAACACATACAGTATGAACTCAGAAATGCCATTTACTGCAGTTGCACCTCCAGTATTTGATGGGATCAATTATCAAGTATGGGCTGTTAGAATGGAAGCCTATCTTGATGCTAATGATCTATGGGAAGCAGTTGAACAACTATATGAAGTGCCAACTCTGTCAGACAATCCAACAGTTGTACAAATAAAAAATCACAGAGAGAAGAAGCAGAGAACATTGAAAGCAAAAGCAACTCTGTTTGCAGCAATCTCACCCACCATTTTTTACAGAATAATGACTCTCAAAACATCAAAGGAAATCTGGGATTTTCTGAAAGGAGAATACGAAGGAAATGAGAGAATCAAAGGGATACAGGTGCTAAACTTAATCCGAGAGTTTGAGTTACAAAAGATGAAAGAATTAGAAACAATCAAGGAATATTCTAACAAACTTCTCAGCATTGTTAACAATGTAAGACTTCTTGGCACTGATTTTTCTGATTCTAGAATTGTTCAAAAAATTCTAGTAACAATTCCATAGAAGTTTGAGACAAGAATCTCATCTTTAGAAAATTCTAAAAATCTGTCAAGCATTACCTTGGCAAAGTTGTTGAATGCACTACAAGCACAAGAGCAAAGGAGGCTGATGAGGCAAGAAAGAACTGTAGAGGGTGCATTCTTTGTCAAATCTCAAAACAACCGTGATGGTAAGAACAGAAAAAAAAAAAAAAAAACAGAACAACAAGTTTGGAGGCTCTGCATTCAACACCAGAAACAATAAAACCAGCAACATTCAAAGCTTTCCTCCCTGCCCTCACTGCAAAAAAAACAATCATCCTCAGAATAAATGTTGGTGGAGTCCTAATGCACGTTGTTTTAAGTGTGGTCAGTTAGGGCACATGGAAAAGATATGCAAGACTCAACAACAACAAACCGAAGCCAAAGTTGTCGATGATCAACATCAGGAGGAGCATTTGTTTGTGGTATCATGTTTAGCCATAAATAAATTCACAGAAAATTAGCTCATCGATAGCGGCTGTACAAATCATATAACTCATGATGGAAAGCTCTTCACAGAGCTTGATAAAAATATTATTTCCAAAGTCAAGATTGGAAATGGAACTCACTTGAAAGTAGAAGGCAAAGGAACAGTAGCCATTAAAACACACTCAGGTTTTAAATTAATTTTAGATGTACTATATGTTCCTAAAATTAATCAAAACTTGTTAAGTGTTTCCCAGTTGCTCGACAAAGGTTATAAAGTGCTGTTTGAAGATAAAAGTTGTGTGATTGAAGATGTTGAGGGCATAGAAGTGTTCAATATTCAAATGAAAGGCAAAAGTTTTGTGCTGGATTTTAAAGAAGAGCAGGCTGCTGTACACAAGGAAGTCAATAATTCATTGCTTTGGCACAAGAGAATGGGGCATTATCTTTATGAAGCATTATTTTTCATGGAAAAGAACAACATGGTGAAAGGCTTGCCCAAATTAGAAAAAGATCTTCCAACATGTGTTGCCTGTCAATATGGAAAGCTGTCAAGACTTCCATTTCAACAAAGCAAAGCCTGGAAAGCTACACAGAAGTTACAACTAATTCACACAGATGTTGGAGGACCAATGAACACATCATCTCTAAATGGCAGTAAGTACTATGTTGCCTTTATTGATGATTATTCCAGAATGTGTTGGATTTACTTTATGAAATTCAAAGCT
>Ga0325402_1002647_pt1 | contig 15815 bp, 7 predicted proteins | sample PopdelMetagenome_22_FD_207212 | JGI IMG/M metagenome (GOLD analysis project Ga0325402, IMG submission 207212) | Populus deltoides microbial communities from Bellville, Georgia, United States - Xylem-PdKOR-R3 | ecosystem: Host-associated > Plants > Phyllosphere > Stem > Wood/Secondary xylem... | reverse complement strand
TATTATTATAAAACATGCTCTAGTTAAGGAGTTATTGATACTTCAAGTGCAAAATGATGATATAAAACCTTGATAAAAATGCACTTTTAAGTACTAATCATAAGGCATGTAAATCAGCATTGAAAAAATGCCATAGAGGAAGAAAACAAAATATATCAAAGCTTCAAAAGCTCAAATCAATTGCGCCATATCGTATCTTATTTATGATTTTTTCTAGCAAACGCATCTTATTTATGAACCGTACCTTTACTGGTTTTATAGTTGAGGTAGGAGATTGATACATATTTTGTTTTTGTTTATTTATTTATTTTTGCAATTTATTAGTACGGCAGATGGACATGATTGCAATTTATTATCATGCCAAAATACTTTACGATTTTATCATTTTGCAGAACAAAGTCTACCACTTTATGCATAAATAATAGCTGCATGCGTACTATATATTTACATCTGATCTTGGAAGGAAGCCCACATGCTAGAAATTGTTTAACTTCACTTGGCAAAAGGAAGTAATTCTGTATGGGATTAAAAATTAGATTTGGGGATGCTCGTCCACCCGCGGAATCACCCTTCGCTTGATACTACCAGCAAGGGTGGTTGTAAAATTATGATACACGGCAGCTAGCTTCAATTTGTTGCTCCCGAGATTGGTTAGGTGGTAAGAATAAGGATCTGGGGTCGGAGTTTTTTGGAAAAGATATCGTAGTTAGATATGATAAGTTTTCGAAATTTGAATTAATGTACAAATTCGGTGGAAAATTATATAATATACTAACAGAAAGAAAGAGGAAATCTTATGGTGCTTCATTACAAGACCATTAAATCACTTAAAGTTTTTTATATATTTTTTCAAACTTTTTTTCTATTTCAATTAAATCCTTTTATAACCTAATTAAATGAAATTAGATTTGTAATTATGATAAAAATACCAAATTAAAAGACAGATGATTGAATTATAAAACACAGAGAAAATATTTGGTTAATTTCAAATTCAAAATAATTATTTTGATCCAAAAATCTATTTTGTTTATTGTTTAATCCCTAAGTTGAGAGAGGAGAGAGAAAGTCATTAAAAAACATTAAAAAAAAAAGATGTTGGTTGCCATGATTTCGACAACCAAAATAGTCAAGTTTAGTGTTAAAGGGTTTCATTCAAAGAGAAGAGTTCGATGATGATGTTTTTTTTTTTTGCCTTATTCTTGCTTGAAAAAACTAGATCGGGCTCAAGGGAGAATTTGTTTTTGTTTGACTTTATGTTTTCGAATAAATTTAAGTGCTTTTTAGTTGAGAGATTAGTTTATTGAGGTTTCTTAGGTGTTTTTAGGTTAAAATATGTTGAAAATAAAATTGCTAATGAATCAAAAAACACCCAGCCTGATTATCTAGTCTTATGCTAGTAGACAACACATCTTTTGCACTTATTTAAAGGAAAAAACCTTTTAAAAATAAATAAAATAACTAAGGTTAGACATGTGGGGCTGACCTACATACCCAAATACATATGAACGTTTTTTGCTTGGACCAGGCATTAGGCTTGATCTTTTTTTATTTTTTTTAAATTAAATTATTTAGCATGATAATTCACCTACTTTTCTATTTTTGACATGATTCTTAAATAATATTATAGGTTTTTATTAGAATATAAACAATTATTTTTTTATTATTATGTACCTAACATGTAAAGAAAAAATAGTAATAATAAATTGTTCATGAATGTTCATTTAAAATCAATTTTTTACTTTTAAATTTTTTAAATAGATTCGTGACAAGATTTTATCATATTTATTATGAACATATTATTTTGATATATATTATTTTTTTAACTTGCTTTGACAATTATGGAATAGGTTTTTTTTTAACAATGATTTTAGTTAAAAACATGCTTTTATTAAAAAAAATAAAAAATATATATTAATAAGGAAATTGCATTTAAATTTGAGAAATATATGGTTTCTAAATAGCTTAAATTCTTAACAAAACTTTATTTTGATTATTTCTCCCTTTTATTAGAAAAATGTCATCCTAATAAAAAAAACAATATCATTGTTTTGAAGAAGATTAAAAGAATTTATAATGATATTTTCAATTGCTTTATAGATAATTATGTGTTAGCATGATATGTTGAGAATATTGAATGAGAAAAAATATCTATATTTATTCTATTTTTTTTATCGAATCAAGAACCCATGAAAGAAGTTTTTTTTGTTGAAAAAAATTACATTAATAAAAAAAAAAGAATTATAGTAGATTTTTTTCCAATGGAGTTTAAATTATTTATGTTCAAACAAAAAAATAATTGAAAAGCTTTCTTAAACATGAGATCAAATATCTTAATATATATTTTTATCTCAACTCCACAATTCAATATATTATTAGAATTAATAAATTTATTATTTTTAGAACACATATAATTCTTGATTTATTTATTAAAATCGTATATAAACTTTTCAATTTACAGTTAAAATCTTTCTTGATAGCAGAAAAAACATTTACAATGCCCACCTTTTTTTGCATTAAGAAAATTGCTCCACCATGTAGCGTAGCATGAGAAATCAAATAAGCATTCTTCTAAATATAAATATGCATGTGGGGAAATGTAACATTATCTACATCCCTTTTCTTTAAAGAAAGACATTAATTTGGGAATTGATTTATGCCCGTTTAGAGTATCTAAATACAATCTACAAACAAGTTAAAATAAATAAATAATAATAATTAGTAAAAATAAAGCAAGGAATTCTCTAGTAATTATGGATACAATTAGATAGTTGTCACCGGTTCAAGAACTGACTCAAAAAAAAATCTAGGTTATTAGGTTATCGGGTCAACCTATAGATCACTAGGTCAACCCTAGTCAAACATTTTAGTAAAACAACATTATTATGCTCTTTTTAAAAACAATTCCTTGATGTTGACCAGATCAATTTTGAACTAAGTTTGACCGGATCAATTGGGTCATTAAAAACATGGCCGAGTAAATCCAATTTCATTAGGTCAATACATTGTTTTTTGTTCAACAGAAAACCCGATCTAGATTGAATTTTGAGTTGTAGTTAGACGAAATCTAACAACTATGTCTAAATAGTACCAAAATACAAATAGCTACAGAACCTCGAGAGGTCGTGACGCGATGCATAATTAACAAAAAACTAAAAGAGGTGGTATTTTTATTATACACCACTTCACAAAATACTATTCATTTCAATAATATTATTTTTTTACCTTTGATTTTTTTAAAAGAATTTATGTTACTTTTCTAAGTTTCACCGTTCAATATTTGATTTATTGGAAATTGAGCTTCATGATTTGTTGCATTTTACTTTCTTTGTGGTTATCCTAGTCTTATAACTCATGTTGCAAGTTTGATGAGTTAACTCGATTGACTTGAGTTTTTTTCTTTTGTTTTAATTAGTTTTTTTCAATTTTATCTTTTAATATTGGGTTGATTAAGAATTAAGTTTCATGATTTATCTTGGTTTGCTTTCTATAAGGTTATCCTAGTCTTATGACCCAATTTAAAGGTTTTGATGGTTAACTTGGGTAGACTTGGGTCATTTTATTGTCTTTTTTTTAGATTGATTTTTCTTTTTCATTTTTGTCATTTAGCAATGAGTTTATTAGGAATTGGACTTAATAATTTGTTTGGGTTTTCTTTCTATTAGGTTATCTCAGTCTCATAACTTGGGTCATGAGTTTGGTAGGTTAATCAAGGTTAACTCGAGTTGTATTTTGGTTTTCTTTCTATGAGGTTATCCTAGTCTTATGACTCGAGTAATGGGTTGACAGGTTAACCCAAGTTGACTCAAGTCATTGTTTTGTGTCTTTTTTTAGTCAATTTTTTTTTCATTTCACTCTTAAATATTTGGTTGATTATGAATTAGACTTCACAGTTTGTTTTGATTTACTTTCTATGGGGTTATCCTGATCTTATGACCTAGGTCGTGAGTTTGACAGGATAACTCAAGTCATTTATCTTGGTTTTTTATTGCATTTTTTTAAAATTCATCATTTAATATTGGAAATTGGGCTTCAGAATTTGTTTTGATTTACTTTATATGAGGTTATTATTATCTCATGACTCGGAGCGTAATTTAATAAGTTAACACAGGTCGATCTAATATGTTAATATGTGTAAAAAAGAAATGAAGACTTTGAAAATTTCACATGGTCAAAATGTTGTTTCGCAAACTTGCCAGGATTACAAAGACTTCACCTTTAAATCATGTTATTGATGCCCTTGATATTTACAATGGACAAATGTGCAAGCAACTTCATTTGTCATCACTAATATGGACAAACCTAGCTAGGTATATCGTACATCATACAATATGTTTGCAGTTCTTTGGGCTCGCTTGGTTATATCTTGGGTGGATAAGTATATCTATGTTAACCAAATTTGCCATCCACTGATAATGACACTTTATCAATTATAAGAAATTTTAAATGTTGTGGTAAAAACACACTATATGATTTCATTGTGGACTCGCCTTGTATTTTTTTTTTATCATTTTAGTTATCAAACTTTTGTTTTAAATGATTTATCCTTTTTGGACAAATTAAAGGCAAATTGCTTCTGAATTGTTTTAGTAAGAGTAAATGATCCGAACCCTAGCAGAATTTAATGGAATTAGCAAACTCAAGATCTATCTAATCCAAGTTTGCTAAAAATAGGATGAGCTTATCACAATGGAAGACCTGCTCCAAGGCAATAAGACAATAAACCAATCTAATCACAACGCTTACACCTGGAGACGAGCAAAAAGAGTATAAATTCACAACAAAGATTGGTCAATTTTTTAAAAAGTTGAAAGTTCAATCAAGAACCTAGATTGACAACCAAAGGTCAGCAAAAATCAGAATATTATTAGGCAAAAAAAAGTGTGCTGAAAACTATTCTCAAGAGTATTTATACCACAAGCCAAAAACCATAGTTTCCCTAATGGGTCACATATAAACCCAATTTAAAAAATAATCAACTCAAGTTAAAACTAGCACAAACTAATTAAAATAAACAAGTCTGAAACTCAAACAAGTGTTTCCTCATAAAATAAAGAAAGTTTAATAGCCCAACTAATTTAATAAGACAAGTAGCGAAAACGAATTCACGGCTAACGCATGAAATCATCACCGAACACAATCCACTACAGGTTTCGAAATCGTCAACAAAAACTAAGTTGCAGCCGACTAAGAAATCATCAGTGACAACGAATTCACGGCTGACACATGGAATCGTCAGCAAACACAATTCGCTGCTGGTTCAGAAATCGTTGATGGAAACTGAGTCGCTATAGACTCAAAATGTGTCAGTGAAAATGAATTTACAGCAGACACATGGAATCATCAACGAACACAATTAACTGTCAGTTCAAACATCATCAACAAAAACTAAGTTGTTGTCGAATCAGAAATCATCAGCGAAAATAAATTCACAGCTAACACATGGAATCATCAGCAAACACAATTCTGTGCTGGTGCAGAAATCATCAACGAAAACTGAGTCGTTGTCGACTCCAAATGTGTCATTGAAAACAAATTTATGGTAGACGCATGGAATCATCAGCGAACACAATTAACTACTCATTCAAACATCATCAACAAAAACTAAGTTGGTGTCGAATCAGAATTTGTCAGCGAAAACAAATTCACAGCTGGCGCATGGAATCGTCAACAAACAAAATTCACTGTTGGTTCAAAAATCATCATGGAAACTGAGTCGCTGTCGACTTTCTTCATCGAAAATGAATTCACCGCTGACGCAAGGAATCATCAGCGAGCACAATCCACTACAAGTTCAAAAATCATAAACGAAAACTGAGTCGCAACCAACTTAGAAACCGTTAACGACAATGAATTCACTGCTGGTTCAAAAATCATCAACGGAAACTAAGTCGCCGCTTACTCAAAATTCATCAGCGAAAATGAATGCATGGCTGACAGATGGAATTGTTAGCTAACACAATTCCCTGCTGGTTCAAAAATCATCACTATCGAATCTAAAATTGTTAGCGAAAACAAATTCACAACTGACATATGAAATCATTAGCGAACACAATTCCCTGTTGAATAAAAAATCATCAATGAAAACAGAGTCACTATCAATTCTGAAATCGCCAGCAAAAATAAATTTACGGTTGATGCAAGGAATCGTCAACAGACACAATTCACTGCTGATTTAGAAATCATCAATGAAAACTGAGTTGTTGTCGACTCAAAATCCGTAAGCGAAAATAAAATTACGGGTGATGCTTGGAATCATCAATAAACACAATTCACTGCTAGTGTAGATATCGTCAACAGAAAATGAGTCGTTGTCGACTTAAAACGCATCAGTGAAAACGAATTTAAGGCAGACGCATGGAATCATCAGCGAACACAATTCACTGCTAGTTCAAACATCATCAACAAAAACTAAGTTGTTGTCGAATCAGAAATCATCACTGATAACAAATTCACGGCTGGCACTTGGAATCGTAAGCAAACAAAATTTGCTACTGGTTCAGAAATCGTCATGCAAATTGAGTCGCTGTCGACTCAAAAATTCATCACCGAAAACCAATTCACCGTTGACGCAAGGAATCGTTAGTGAGCGCAATCAACTACAGGTTCAGAAATTGTAAACAAAAACTAAGTCACAGCCGACTCAGAAATTGTCAACGATAATGAATTCACAACAGATGCAGAGAATCGTTAGTAAACACAATTCACTCCTGGTTTAGAAATTGTCAACGGAAACTGAGTCAATGCTGACTCAAAATTCATTAGCGAAAACGAATTCATGGTTAACGGATGGAATTGCAAGCTAACACAATTCCCTGATGGTTCAAAAATCATTGCTGAGTCACTGTCGAATAAGAAATGGTCAATGAAAATGAATTCACAGCTGACACATGGAATCATTAACAAACACAATTCACTGTTGAATCAGAAATTATTAGCGATAACGAATTCACGGTTTACGCATGGAATCGTTAGCAAACACAATTCACTGGTGGTTCAGAAATCATCGACGAAAACTGAGTCACCGTCGACTCAAAATGCGTCAGTGAAAACGAATTTATGGCAAACGCATGTTCAAACATCATCAACAAAAACTAAGTTGTTGTCGAATCAGAAATCACCAGCGAAAAAAAATTCATGGTTGGCGCATAGAACCGTCATCAAATAAAATTCGTTATTGGTTCAGAAATCATCACGAAAATTGAGTCGTTGTCGACTCAAAATTCTTTATCGAAAACGAATTCACCGCTGACGCAAGGAATCGTCAGCGAGCACAATCCACTACAAGTTCAAAAATCATAAATGGAAATTGAGTCGCAGCCGACTCATAAATTTTCAGCGACAATGAATTCACGGCTGACACATGGAATCATTAGCAGACACATTTCACTACCGGTTCAGATATTATCGATGAAAACTGAGTCGCTGCCTACTCAAAATTCATCAGCAAAAATGAATGCATGGCTAATAGATGGAATTGCCAGCTAACACAATTCCTTACTGGTTCACAAATTATCACTATCGAATCTGAAATCGTCAGCGAAAATGAATTCACGGCTGACACATGAAATCATCACCGAACACAGTCCACTATAGGTTTCGTAATCGTCAATGGAAACTGAATCCCAGCCAACTAAGAAATCGTCAACAGTAACGAATTCATGGCGGACGCATAGAATTGTCAGCAAACATAATTCACTGCTGGTTTAGAAATCATCGACAGAAACTGAGTCGCTGTGGACTCAAAATGCGTTAGTGAAAATGAATTTAAGGCAACACACGGAATCATCAGCGAACACAATTCACTACTAGTTCAAACTAAGTTGTTGTCGAATCATAAATCATCATTGGTAACAAATTCACGATTGGCACGTGGAATCGTCAGCAAACAAAATTTGTTGCTGGTTCAGAAATCATCACGTGAACTAAGTCACTGTCAACTCAAAATTCATCATCGAAAATGAATTCACCGCTAACGCAAGGAATCGTCACCGAGCGAATCCATTACAGGTTCAAAAATTGTAAATGAAAAATGAGTTGCAGCCATATCAGAAATCGTCAACAATAATGAATTCACGATTAACGCTTGGAATCGTCAGCAAACATAATTCACTACTGGTTTAGAAATCGTCGACGGTAATTGAGTCGCTGCCTACTCAAAAATTCATCAGTGAAAATGAATCATGGCTGGCGGATGGAATTGTCAGCTAACACAATTCCCTACTTGGTCAAAAATCATCAGAGTCACTGTCAAATCAAAAATCATCAGCAAAAACAAATTCACGGCTGACATATGGAATCACCAGCAAACACAATTCACTATTGAATCAGAAATCATCAATGAAAATTGAGTCACTATCCAATCCAAACTCATCAGTAAAAATAAATATACAGTTGATGCAAGGAATCATCAACAGACCCAATTGACTACTGATTCAGAAATCATCAATGAAAATTGAGTTATTGTCGACTCAATTCACGGGTGATGCCTGGATTCGTCATCGAACACCATTCACTGCTGGTTCAAAAATCATCAAGAAAAACTCAGTTTCTTTCGAATTATAAATCGTCAGCAAACACAATTCATTGCTGGTTCAGAAATCATCGACGAAAACAGAGTGGTTATCGACTCAAAATTCATCAGTGAAAATGAATTTACAACTGATACATGGAATCATTAACAAACACAATTCACTGCTGGTTCAAAAATCATCAACACAAATTAAGTCGTTGGTAAATCAGAAATCGTTAGCGAAAACAAATTCATGGTTGACACTTAGAATCGTCACCCAACAAAATTAACTACTGGTTTAGAAATCGTCGACGGAAACTAAGTCGTTGTCGACTCAAAATTCATCATCGAAAACAAATTCGCCTTTAATACATGGAATCATCACCGAACACAATCCACAACAGGTTTAGAAATCGTCAGTGACAATGAATTCACCGCTGCCGCAAGGACTTGTTAGTGAACATAATTCACTGCTGGTTCAAAATTCATCAATAAAATCTCAATTGCTAGCGAATCAGAAATCGTCAGCGACAAAAAATTCACAACTGACATATGGAATCGTCAGCAAACACAATTCACTGCTGGTTCAAAAATTATCGACAAAAATTGAGTCACTGTCGACTCAAAATTTATCAGCAAAAAAAATTTCACAATTGACGCACGAAATCATCACCGAACACAATCCACTACAGGTTTCAAAATCATCAACAGAAACTGAGACGCAATCGACTAAGAAATCGTCAGTGACAAAAAATTCACGGCTGACGTATGGAATTGTTAGCAAACATAATTCCCTGCTGGTTCAGAAATCATCGATGAAAACTGAGTTGCTGTCGACTCAAAATGCGTCAGTGAAAACAAATTTACGGTAGATGCATGGTGACACGATCAAAGAGTTGATGTCTTATCCCAAGTGCAGGAGTGTCAAAGTAATAAATAACTCGGCAAGGTCGGGGTCGAACTACAGGGAGGTGAATTATATAAATTATAAATAATAACAATGACAACAACAACAACAACAACGATGATGATATGGTGGTGATGATGATGAGTTAAAGAGGACTTTGAGATGTAAGATAAATGTGAAGATTAAACAATGATGAAAACAAATGTCAAGGTTAGAAAATCCACTAATAGTATTAGAGATAAGTAAAGTATAAACTCTTTATAAATTATCAACATGATCATATTAATCATCTTAATTATGTAAGACCATACTTATAAATTTTATCAGGTATTCATGATGCTAACTTATGTTGACAACAAATCAAATTCCTCTCATAATAACGATGTCGGCCGAAGACTATGAAGGATCAAGTATTTGATGTACCAAGTGTTATACAACACAAATCTAGATTAACCATTTAACAAGCAAGGTATTAAGAATTAATAAGATAAAAATGATAAGACATGTCAATAGCAAACTGTCTTGGATATAAACATTAAAGTCCATGTTGAGTTTATATTATACATATTCTAACATCATTAGTAAAACCTTTTCACCTTGACATAATTAAACTTAGCTAGACATTATGAAGAAGAAAAACATAAATAAATAATATAAGAACATAAACATTATATAAATTAACTAAGTATAGTAAAGGAAATGAAAAGCATAAACAAGAGATTAATGAAAGCAAAACTTAAGCATTACAAAAATATAAAGAGAGAGAGCAAGAACATGATCTTGATCTCAAAAACCAAGATTCCTAAATGAATGGCAAATGTCTCCTTTTATAGGCTAAAATTCAGAACTATTCATTTGGTAATTGATTATTGATGTAGTGGCCAACGATTGATTTAGTAGACTTGGTGGACAACAACACTCAAGCATTTTGGCTGGATGAAATGACATTGATGCAATTAGAATTTGGTAACGTGTTCTTCATGACAGTTGTTGGAAATCATCTTATCTTTCCACCCATAAAATTTCAGAGCATTTAGATTACTAGAGCTTGAGATATGGCTAAAATACTGAGTAGTGTTGCTGGTGGACGTGGTGGATAGCCCTCAAACTTTTGTCTGGATGAAATGTCATTGTTACCATCAGAATTTGAGCAGGTCTTCTTCATAAAAGTTGTTGGAAATTGTTGTTTCCTTCCACCCACCAAATTTCACATCATTGTTCCTTCTAGAACTCCAGATATAGGTACAATTATGAGCAGTGTTTGGGCTGGATTGTAGGATAGATTTTGACTTCTGTTTTGTGGCCAAACTTTGAATTTGAAAATGATAGATTTGGGTCTTACACTATCATGAACATTGTGGGCCTATTTCTTAGCTTTCTATCCATATAAATCAAACTAAAATCCAAGATCTACAGCTCCACATATGACCTAATAACTGAACAGTGTTCCAATTTGAATTGAATCGGTATCTCCTTTCTAAACTTAGCCTTTTCTTTATCCTTTCACTTTCAATAGTTAATCACATCAATCAATCATGTGAATTGTGAGATATGCCTACATTTAAATGAGCATTTACCATAAATTAAAGCTATTTTATATTATCAGACTTGTTATTATAAAACATGCTCTAGTTAAGGAGTTATTGATACTTCAAGTGCAAAATGATGATATAACACCTTGATAAAAATACACTTTTAAGTACTAATTATATGGAGTCATCAGCGAACACATATCACTGCTAGTTTAAACATCATCAACAAAAACTAAGTTGCTATGGAATCAGAAATCATCACCAGCAACAAATTCACGGCTAGTGCATGGAATCGCCAGCAAATAAAATTCGCTGCTGGTTCAGAAATCATCATGAAAACTGAGTCTTTGTCGACTCAAAATTCATCATCAAAAAATAATTCACCGCTGACGCAAGGAATCGTCAGCAAGCGTAATCCACTATATGTTCAAAAATCACCAACGGAAACGGAATCGCAGCCGAATCAGAAATCATCAGAGATAAAGAATTCACGGTTGACGCATGGAATCGTCAGCAAACACAATTCACTCCTGGTTATTATGTTTTGATTGTTTTAACAGTTGTGGTGTTTGGGAACTGTTAGGTGAGTTTACAACTTTGGCTAATATGAAAAGAGTATGGCTTTCTAGGAAGTTTTCCTACATCTTTGAGGCTAATCCTCCTACTAAATTGGCCTTCTTTATTCAGTCGTTGTATGCTCATACAATTGGTAAGCTCTCACCGACTTGATTTTTGTATTGTCATTGAAGCAAATAATGTCCTTGCTAGAATCTAGTTGTCATTGTTAGTTTTTTTTCAGTTTAAAAATTATTGCCCTGGTTATATTTTATAAAGCCTATTTATGATAATGGACAACTCCCATCTAGGGCTAGATAGTTTTTGGATCATGTTGCTTTCTTATCAAATTTCTTAAGACATATTTAAACGAGAGCTTTTTTAATCTTACCATGCTCATCAGTATCTAATAACGTATTTAATTTACCACACTTCTGCTTGTTTTTGTTTTTTGTAACAGAAGTAAGCAAGGCAGTAGATGTCCCAAACATACAGCATATATCAAATGATAGGGAATTTATTGGAGATGAAGTTGAGATGATCACAGAGAGCTGGAATGTCCAAAGGCAAGTGTTTTATCAGCAAATAGGACTGAATCAACGCCATGCTCAAAACGATGAACAACAACATCAACCACAACACAAAAAACATGAACAACAAGATGATGATTTTGGTGATGAATTTAGTCATCAACTGGAACTACAACTAATTGAAGAAGAACACCTACAACAAAAGGAAGAGGATGATGAATCTAATCATGAATTGGAACTGTAACTTTATGTAAAACAACCCTAATAATGTAGCAACAAAATGGTGAGGAATTATGCTACAAAAACCAAGAAAAATAAGAATCCCATGGTTTAGGATATAATTACCTAGGAAGGTGATCATTCCAATCTGCGGAATTTTGGTGATCATTCCAATCTGCGGAATTTTGTGATTAAACTACTGCAATTCAAACCTCCCTTCAAGACCATCCCCAGGACTTTTCCAATTTATAGAAGAGAAAACTGATGGGTTTTCTGGATAGGTTTTCAAGTTACTGTATTTATTATGAAAACACAAAAAGGATCTCTTTGTAAAAAAACGTTTGTTAGTATATGTTGAGAATGACATCTTGAAACAACTAGAGTCATTTTTAACGTTCTTCTTTGCCATTGGTCTGCATCCTCATGAAGTCTATAAACCTAGCTTTTCCAGTTCCATTAGGCCCCTTGTCCCACACTCCTAGTACTATGAAGATTTTTTGTTTCTGTTTATGCCATCCATGTCTATTTTTGATGATTGAATAATTATTGATTTTAAGTGCAGATAAATGTTCAAATTAGTTTTCTCTCGTTTATTTTAGTCCACTGGATTCAAGTTATTGACACAATCATCTTTGGATTATTCAATGCGTTTCATTATCAATACCCCATGAATCATGTTTCACTGAAGGAAGGAATTAAAGTGTATTCCTTTTTCTTTTCTGGTTTCCAGCTGTTCTCGTTTATGTTTGATTAATGAAAGGAGGAAACATTAGTTTTTTGTTTATCATCACCATTTTCGATGATTCAGATTATATGAAATGGCATGGAGATGGATTTTTGCAAGAGTAAGTTATTTGAGCTTAGTCAAGAACAGAGTATTAATTAAACATGTAGATAACAAAATTCTTATTTGACCATTCCCTCTTAATTCCTCACATGATTACATAAACTAGTAAACTACATAGGGAAGAAAATTTGAAGGGAAACATGCAAGTACAATAAATACCCCAATACCCAAACTTTCCATGGAGCCCTTTACTCTATTCAAACAGAATTCTCCTATGACTCAATCTCAACAACATAAAGTTTGCCCTTCTTAGGCAAGCTATCCAAGCTAAAACCAACCAACCCAGAATTCAAATCATACACAAAATCAACCATGTTTGAGTCTACAATGCACTTCCTTAGCTTAACAGATAAATAAGCAGCAAACTTGCCATACCCTTTAACCTCTATGCAACCTTTCATAACCAATTCATCGCTATAGTTCCTCACCCTCTCTTCAGTCACACCTCTACTTTCACCCATGTATCTATCATCAAGCTTTGATAATTCAGCACCACCTTTCACTTCAAACTTTAGCCCTTCAATGGTTCCACCTTTATTGAACATGTTAGTTAGTCCCAGGGGTGCAAAGCTGAACCCAGGTGCTAAAACCTTGATGGGTGTTATAGTGAAAATGTCATGCTCAAGGATTTTGAGTGACACTGGGAATGTTGCATTGTAAGGGAGGATGATTAGTTCTCTTGTCCGGTGATAATAGAAAGCACAATTGTCATCCCAATTAGGGTCTGTAACAGCTTCAGTGATGAGATGAACATCATGGCCTTTAATAGTGCCTGTTAGGGCCTCAATTGTGGTTTGGTGGAAAGTGTTCTTTCTTTCAGTGCTGCTCCTTAGTAATTGTAGACACCTAGGACCCCTTGTGAACTTATTCATTCTCCATATTTTCAATAGGTTGCAATCAAAGAAAAAAAACCATGTAAGGAAACACTACAGCAATACATAGTATTTTGTGAGGAAAACTACTGTTGTAATTCTCAATCAGCTCAATATCAAGAAAATAAAATCGACAAAGACAATTTTGAAAAAAATTATAAAAAAAACATTTGGGGAAAAAAATCAACCAGCTCATTTTCGGTTATTTTTTTTTGGTTTTCTCGGTTTAATCGGTTTTTCAATTTTTTTGCTTGCCTTTAAGAAACACTATAGCAACCCATAGTGTTTTAAAGAAACTAACTCAATATTAAAAAAATAAAATCAACAAAGATAATTTTGGAAAAAATCATATAAAAAAACAAAGCAAAAAAAAACAAAAAAAAATAAACCATGTAGGGAAACACTGTAGCAATCCATGGTGTTTTAAAGGAAAAAAATTTAAAAAGCTAAATTCTTAACTAGCTCAATATTTAAAAAATAAAATCGACAAAGATAATTTTGAAAAAAATCATTAAAAAAAACAAATAGCTCCAACTCATCCCACACAACACCATAACATTTCAACCAACACCATAAACTGAGCAGCAATCGAAACAGAAACTAGAAGCACAACCCCATCCTCCACTCTTTCCTTTCTCGCGATCACCTTCTTTGTGGCTACCATTCGAGGGGTGCTGCAATACTCGCTTCATATAGCAAGTACTGTTCATAGTGTTAGAATGGGTAGCCAAATAAAAAGTAACAATGTTATTCTTTTTTTAACTCATATAGTCATATTATCTATTATAGCTCAGGTGAAGTTGAAGCCATCTTTGCTAAAGCACAAGCAACAACAAATGGAATTGTCATTGTGTCATAGTATATTAAAAAGAGCGGGGGAGTTGAGGTGAGTTTCTTTACTTAGAATATGATGCAATTGCATTGATGTTTAAAATCTCATTTAAAAGAGAGATATTCATTAGATTAGTTATTTTTACATTTAATTTTTAGTTAATGAAATTTTATAGACATAATTGTATTGTATTTTAAAGTTATTTAAACTATCTATTTTAAGGTGTTAAGACTTATGTATTTTTTATTTCACTTTTTATTTTAATTATGCTATATTATTATTTATTACTTGATAGAAATTATCAATATATAATTAATTAAATTTTTTACCTATGATTTTACAATTTGAGTTTACGATTCGAGTTTATATTATATATTTCGTTTCAAGTCAAAAAAGCTTTTTTGACATCTTTGGATCCAACAATTCATGTAAAATTTTATTTTTTTTTCTTGATGTTTAATATTTTTTTTCCTACCCTAAATGCGAGTAAGGAATCTCCAAATTAAGCAGCTCCACCTTTTTAATTGCAAATTCTATCGTTTTCAAAACCACATCAAATCTTGAATTTTATTATTTCAACACCTTTATTTTTGGATTTGGAATTACGTTTAAAATATTTAACTTGAAAAAACATTAAATTTGTATTTTTTTAGTGCTTTCAATAATTTTAATGTACTGATATTAAAAGTTAAAAAAATCACTTTGATATATTTTCAAGTAAAAAACACTTCGCACTAGAATACTAAATACACATAAAAAAATTGTTTGTCTTTGGATAAGCAAAATTGCTTCCCCTCCTTTCTCATCAACCAAGAAAACTACAATAGCATATGGTATAAAAGATTAGCACACATGACAAATTTCCCTCAACAAATTGTTAAGACTTTTACTTCTTTTGAAAACAGCCACAAAATAACAGTACTAGTCTAAAGTTGAAAGAACATGCCCTGCCAAAATCATCCATTACTCTTTCTCTTGTCCGTTAAAAGTTTATATGCCTTTGAAGTTTGAA
>Ga0325402_1002646_pt1 | contig 15816 bp, 9 predicted proteins | sample PopdelMetagenome_22_FD_207212 | JGI IMG/M metagenome (GOLD analysis project Ga0325402, IMG submission 207212) | Populus deltoides microbial communities from Bellville, Georgia, United States - Xylem-PdKOR-R3 | ecosystem: Host-associated > Plants > Phyllosphere > Stem > Wood/Secondary xylem... | reverse complement strand
ACAGTTTCTATGCCCAAAATCTTCCACCTTGATCAAAAGATGCATGGTCAAAATCTTTGGCTTTTTCATCTTTATTTTCCTTAACCAACTCATCCATAGGTGTGATAACATGTCTTTTTTTTTTTTTGTATTATGAACCCTTTAGGTTAGCCTCTCTTAACAAACTTACAATCATAGCATATTGTCAATCCATTCAATCTTTTATATCATTTAACACCACATTTATACACTCAAATTATTATTGCATTACCTATAATAAAAAGAATGTGTTCTTCCCTCATTGGTGATGACTCATCATTAGAATAAATCATCAAATCTAAAATTTTATGTTAATAATAAAAATATCCTTACACACTTCCTTACATGTTTACATTCAATAATATCACTACACTCATGTTTCACTCAAATTTTGGTTTTTCACAATAATAATCTTATATTTTTATCTTTTACCTCTTATGCTCTCCTTTTCAGTTCTTCAGGGAACTAAACAAAAAAAAAATAGTTTATAATGTTCAACCAAAGATTTCAAGACACAAGGTAATTAAGAAAAAAGTAATGAAAATGAAATAAAAAAAACAAAGTAAATACAAAAGCAAAATCCAAGAATGACTATAAAACTTGAAAAAAATGTATGCTCAATATCCTAAAACAAAATTTTCAATAAACTCTACTAGTGAAACATTGATTTAGCATAATTGATTTGTAATGTTCTTTAAGATCTTAAATCAAAATTTTATAGTTTCAATAACCTGAAATCAATTTCTAAGCAAACAATACCCACTAATCAAAGACAAGCTTATGCAAATTACAATTTCTCAAGTATCCAAATTCATATTCTGTAATCTCAATTTTTTCAACATAAGCTAAACTAATGTGATTTTTTCTTTTCATCTTTTATACTATTTGAAAATAGATATAACATAACAAAAACTTTTGTCTTGTTTTTTTTTATAGGGTTGCCAAAAATTCAAGAATAAAGATCAAAACAAATAATGCATAAATTTAAAGATAGATATATAAAACCTAATTTTAAAGCCTTGCTCTGATATCAACTAATGAGATCCTGAAGGGTAAGAATGAACCCACAATCAAGATTGAAAACAACCCAAGAATGCTAAAATTAGATTGATAAAAAAACCAAACCAAATAATTATCAAAATCAAGGAATTGAAGTTATTTGATGAAAGTCCCTAACTCGTTGATTATAAAGAATCAAGAAATGGAATTATAAGAATGAGTTCCATAATGACAATAATATTTCTAAATAAAAAGTATGGGCAACCTTACACAAACAATATTATTTCTAAAATTCCTAAAAAACCTGAATATAATTTAAATAACTCTATTATACTAGGTAAAAAGTCTTAAATAAGCTGAAAAAATAACAAAAAGTTTTAAATAAAATAGAAAAAATAATTCTAAACTAACTAGAAAAATAATGTATTTCTCGTATAGTAGCTTTTTAGCTTCATTGCAAAGCCTTCTGGATGTCTGATCATTATGAAATTTTAAACTTATAGAAAATAAGACCTTTAGAATCTTTTGAAAAAAATTCAAACTTGATCCAATGGTTGAATCAAAAGTTATACTTGTTAGCATAAAACTATACATTATAAAAAATAAGCTCAAAACCACCTCTCCTTATCCAGTCTGCAAGCTACCAAGATTTCTTGTCTAATCCGGAAACTACTAGACTTTCCCAACTCTTTTTATGTGAAATATATAAATTAAAGTCTGATCATCTCTTAAAATCATCTTAACACTTGACTTGGCCCAAATATCTTGAATTCACCCATTAAATGCATATATGATCTTCTTGTCTATTGGCCTTGTAATAAGCTTAATCGACATCTCTAATGAATCCTTTGGTATTGCTTACTAATTCTCATCAAAGGGAAAGTCTTAGGATTAATTTTGAAGTCTATATTCAAAATGTACTTTTAGTTTTTTTCGATACATGTATCGATGCAAACTCTATAGATATAAAGATCCGCAAACCCATAGACAAATTGATTTCCTTCCAAGAAAGCTAAGATCACGTTTGAATTTGAGTTTGACCCAGTAGGAACCTTGTCATGAAGAACCAAAACTATAAAGAAAACCACCCTCACCTTATGCCTATATCAAGACACAAACAAGAAGTATAAAAAACACCATGAAGATTGATCAATCTTTCAATAAGTTTGAGTAGTTCAATCAAGAACTAAAGTATGAGAATCACTCATCACACACAATATGCAACAACTTTGTTATTATTGTCAAGATTTAATAAAATTCTTATATAAGAGTATTTATATGTAAACCCTAAAACTAATGGATTAGACATGCACCCAATTTAAATAAAGCACAAGCTAGCTAAAATAAGGTTTAAAATAATAAAAATAAATAAAATAATAGTTTAAGATTATTTTTCACCTTTTGCCACATATGATAGTGAAAAATATCCAAAAGAGATAATTATTGAAGAATTCTTGTTGAACAAAAGCTTAATGTCATATAAAATAAGAATTAATTCTTAACCAATTAGTTCTTCTTGTTTAATATGTAATCCTTGTAAAATAAATAATCAAAGGCTGACATATAAGTTCACAATAGCATTAAGAACTCTTTGTAGTGAATGAAATCTATAACTTTTAAGGAAACAATGTTTTTTTTTTCTTTTTTTGCACTTTGCTGACAAGTTCTAGGCTCAACTTCAAACATGTCATTTTCTCTCGTACGGATGAATTAGAGGACCAATATATAGTTAAAAAGGTACAGATGTCTAGTTTCCAATCCAATTAGAATAACATCCAAACTTATTTGTTAGCTTCATATATGACCCAAAAAGTAGACAGGGGTTTAGACTGACATATTTGAACCTTTTTAACCCAAGCCTCTTTTTGATGTCGTAGCCAGGATTACAATGATGTGATTATTTAAATATCTAGAATTATTTATGGACTAGTACACATATATGTGTTGAGAGTATTTTATCTAAGTCCAAGTCCAACTTTTCATAAGACTTCTTCTCTTAGAAGAGTAATATGATATGATACATGAATGGTTTTTCATTATACTCTCCTTCTCCTCCTACCTACTCTCCCTTCAATTATTTTCAACAACCAGACTATAAGCTAGATAGCTGATAGTAAGTAAAAAGATTGATCATTATTTCATCATGCTAGGGGCAAAATGGGTGGATTTAACAACTCAAATATGCCACTAACATAAATTGAAGCACTACATTCTTAGAAACTTAGTATTTACTATTTTACAAGGCCACATTAAAAAATAAATAAATATAAAACAAATATGTCCATGTTATAGAAAACTATTTGGCATTATTATTGAACCTGGCCCACTAGATCAACTGTGAAACCTCTTGACTCGACTCCTTAGCTAGCTTGGATTTAAAATTAAACCATATGAGAGTTGCCCTGATAAACCCAATCAATTTAGTAAGTTTAAAGACAACTCAGATGGACAGTAAATAGCGTGGTTTGGCTTCATAAAAAATTCAAGATGACTTTTTTTTTAATATTGAGAAGTCATCAGATTGGATTGACCTAAGTTTTGCGACTTAACTTGCCAAATTCATGGTTCGTGTAATAGACTCCATTGGGTTTAAGAACTTTATATTTTTTTTTATAACTATTTGTACTTAATTGTATGATAATAAAAATTGATGCTCATAAAATTAAAACAAACCAAATGTGAAAATGTTTGTTTAAGACTGTGATAATCTTATAGGAAACAAACCAAAATAGTTTATAAACTCAAATTCAAAATCAAGCAAATATTAAAGGAAAAAATTAAAAAATAAAAGATGAAAGTGAAAGAAAAGGAGCGTATGCTAAAAAAAAAGAGAATAAAAAAAAGCATCTCCTTCACTGTTGATAAGAAAAATGAAAGAGGTGAGTTGACACCTTAAATCTTTTAGATGTATTAGAAAATAAATGATTAATTTTTTTTTATGTTTTGTTTTTATCTTGGTTCAGTTTTTTCGGTTTCTAAAATATAAAACTGTCAAACTGATTTTTTATATATAAATTTTCTAACCTGTTTGAAGTTTGATTTCTCGGGTTCGTATTTTTTATTAATTTAATATGTATTCTAAATAATCAGATTATTTTGCTAAACCATATCTATAAGATCCATGTATGTTAAAAAGCACAACATGTTTTCACCATACAAGAAGAAGCTATGCAAGAGCATGAGAAAGCAAGTCATTATTTTAATAACCATTATATTTAATATTTCACAGCAAGTACAATGGCATCAAGCTCAGCACCTTCCCTTGGAGTAGAACCAAAACCAAACATCACCCAACTTTGTTTCTCCATATGTTCCATGATTCTTTTAAGTGGCTTTATCAACAAAAGTAAACACATAAAAACAGTCACGGTCACACCGACAAAGTTCACACGTGACCAAAAAAGAAAAAGACAGGAAAACTTCAAATTTACGACACAACCAAAGTTTTTTTTTTTGGGTCAATTATACCATAAAAATATTTATTTCTGAATTGTATCATTTTGTTAGATATAGCTAACAAAATCTTTGAAAAAACAACGACATGCTCGTCACATAAGTGTATGGAATTAGAAGGAAAATTCGTCTTTAATACAATATGAAAGAAATATATGTGAGTGAACGGCAATTAGAAGTATTGCTTGGAAGATTTATGATTTTATATTTTAATGTTACGTGTGTATTGCTTCATATGTCTTGCAAAAGAATTGGAGGAAAACTCTTCTCCAATTTCTTCTTCTTCTTATGGGAATCACACGAGAATCACGCATATACTTCAATGATTAGGGGAATGATTTTATGATATATATTCAAATTTTATATACAATTTTTCAATTAGACAAGTTATTTTCCTTACAGTTAAAATGATTGATTGATTGGTTCAAATTAGTCGAGTCAATCAATTGACTAGTCCCTACAAATTTTCAGGAACTCAGCGATCAATTAGTTAATCTAAGTTAACTAGGTCCAACCTGTTCTATTGACAAGATCCCTCACAACTTGTTCTTGTACTCGATCTTCCAGTCACAAGCTATTTTATTCATTTTCCCGTCAACTTTCAACATCAAACCAAGTTGCCACATATATTTACAAAGGAACTGTGGCTTTGCGGCAGGAAGTAATTCTTCTCAGACTCTCTCAGTTGCTCAGCAAAGAAATCCTACTGCATCACTGCTGTACATGTGGTTGAATCGCAAACCTAACCTTTTATTATTTGAATCGGTCTACACTAACGGTACCGAAGGAGGGTACCGGGCGTGCACCAATCAAGCCTGAATAACATCCTGAGATTCATTTGCACAAATAATAAAAGCCGCAGAAAGATCAATATCCAGGTAAAATGAAGCCAAACTCGTAATTACTCAATGGCAGCAAAAGATTTTAGTAAGAAAGCTTCCAAATACAAAATTAACTAAATTGAAACAATTGTGCGTTATTTTCCCAAGTTATATCAAGAAACAATCCCGGAGAATGTCTGCTATATCTTGCTAATGGTTTCCCAATTTCATACTCACCCACCACCAAAAATATATGGCAAAAAAAGTGTCTCTGCACAGTATCCATCCACAATTGTTCTGTAAGAACCAAGCACAATAGAGTTCCACCATTACAAGAAGTTTCCCACAAGTATGAGAAAGCAAGAATCCTAAGAACGAAGGTTGCACCGTTATCTTTGAAATCTCAGAGCAATTTCCATCAAGCAGAGTGCCTTGCACAAGCCGAAATATTCCTCAAGTCTACAGACCATATCAGCATATGTGTGGATTTTTCTACTACATTCACAAACGTGACCACATAAAAACAATCATGGCGTTCACACAAGATTGTTATTCAATCATGATGGATGACCATAAGAACTGTTGTTGAGCATAAGATTCAATCTGGATGAAAACAAAGAATTCAATAACTCATTTACAGTACTTTTACAACTGGAATTAAATCAAGAAAAATAATAAGAGTTTAGAACTGCAAGACCTCAATCTATCCTTTCCATCCAAATCAAATGGTGAAATTAGAAACAAAGGACACGATTGGATCAGTTGAAACAATCAAAGGAAAAGTGTGGTGATTGTGATTAAAATGTGAAAGAGCTTAGAACTGCTAGAAAACCACTGTACCCTTTTCATCTATGATCCTTTATCTTGAAAGATTCAGCACGCTGATTTATGAACGCTGATTTATGATCCTTTATCTCCTGGTACAGTTTCAATATCTGGGTAGATTCAGCACGCTGATTTATGAACTGCTGCAGGAACTTATTTTCAGATGCAATGAAGAATGTAGTGCTTCTGAAACTCTTCTCAATCAAACCTTGAGACACTAGAAATTGCAAAACCGAAGCCCTTGGAGTGAGCCTCTTTTCCAAGCTATACGAGACAAGTGTTGGGTTTTTGGCAATAAAAGAAGATTCCCAGCCCAATTTGTTGACAAAAAGATCCATCACTGCCACAACCTTCTCTTCAGATAGGGTCATAAACCACGGAGACTTTGCAAATGCTGCAAGAATCTCTTCATGGGACAAACCCCATCTCCTATATACATCAAGTTTCTTTTCCCATGTGGATCTGCTCATGGACGTCAATGCTAGGATCGCAACGACAAATTGAGTCTTGCAAGGATCTAATCCCATTTTCCTCACTTTGCACAGCACCATGTTAAATTTCTTTGGACTCAACAACAATGTTTTAGGGTGGCTACGAACTAGCATAACAATATTCTTGTCAGGCACTCCATTATCTCGCAAAATCTGGGAAATATATTTCACAGTTACAGGATTAAGTTGAAGAACAAGAGGAGTACTTTTGAATACTTGAACAATGGTATCATTTGGGAACCAATTTTTCAAAAAATCAAAAGTAGGGACTAACTGGTTTTCTAAGCTGCATCTCAAAATCCAAGGGTAGAAGGATATGATTTTAGCAACATCAGCGGTTGAAACACCTTTAGAATACAAAAACTCAAGTTTGGGTAAAAGGGTTTTGTCAGGATTGTACAAAAGCAGTTCAGGGCATTTTCTGGTAAGTTTTAAAGTTTGGTTCTCTGAGAAGCCATGGTCCTTGAAGAAGCTAAGTAAAGAATCGGGTTTATGTGGGGTTTCATAATGGACACGTTTAGAAGCTTCTAATGCAGATGTTAGAGAAAACCCACATTTGTTAACGAGGTAAGAAACAGTAAAGGAGTGTTGATTTGCATTTCCATTGCTTTTGCTTGATGAGATGTGTCTGAGAGATGATAATAATGCAGGGTTTTCGAGAAAATAGTGTTGTCTATGATTTGTTGAAGCTCTTACAGCACTCCCTAACATTCTGCAATTGGATTCAAACAACGGAAATGAAGCTTGAGGAATACAAAGCTACTTACCTCTCTTTCAATTTTGATTTTACATCTCTACCTCTACATGTTTAGCCCTACATATCAGAGCAGAGAACGAGGCGACTCGGTGTCGATGGACATGTCAGACCCACAAACCAATCCTCTTCTGTTTCTCTTTTCTTTAAGATAAGGTGAAAAGGTCACCAAAATGTAGAACTTTGAAAGGATTCTTGGCCATAAAGTGAGGATTTTCCATGAAAATTATAAGTAATCAACGGCACAGATGTTGATGTCATTTGTTCTTCCATTTATTGAATTTGAAGTTGGCGTTTCAAATCCTTTACTTTTGACTGATTTTTTCTAAGAGATATTGTCTTCTATCCATTCTTATATGCTCGTGCTAAGTTCCGTTTTGAAAAATGATACTTGAGGTTTATAAATTATAAAAAAACTTAACAATCTACGAGTGAGGTAAAAAGACTGATTGTGTATAAAATATATATGAAAAATTTAACAATTTTATAATATGTAAATAATTAAAAATATATTTTTGTATTTTTTTTAAATAAGGAATTTTTAAAATATTTTTTTTCTTTTGAAATTCTAAAGAAAAAAACATGTATATTTAATACTGATTCAGTATCTCACAGTGTAAGTCTAAAGCTCAAATATTAAATAAAATTATTAGAAATATTTAATCGAGTCTTTACTTGATTTTTTTAGGTCTAGAAATATAATCCCTATATTAATTATATTCTAGTTCTTAATTTTTAAAATATATTTTAATCAAGTCATACTTAATTAAATCATCCTAGTTTAATTTATGACTAATGGTTATTAATGTGTGTGAGCCATTAGAATCCTTGGATGTTGACCAAAATATAAATTATAATTCTAATTAAATAGAATTAAATAATTTAATTTATTATCAATTCAACAAATAATTAATTAATATTTGAAGATAAGATGTGTCGTCTAGAAATGTGTCATGATCCTCTAAATATTAAAAAAGTCATTATTGGTTTGACTTAACCTTTTAGTAACAGGTTTCTTAATGTAATTAATATTCTTTTATCAATTTTTGATTTAACATTAAAGTATGGAGTATGTCTATCATGTTAAATCATTTTTATTTTCAACATAATAGTAATTGATTTTTTGAAAAAGATTTGAAACTCTTTTCAAATCTCATTCCACCTTGGTTAGGAATTTTATAAAGAAAAAAACATTATATATATTAGTCTTCGTGACTATTATAAATATCTAGTATTTAAGAGAACATTAACCAAGAATATTTTAGACACAATGCTTTGATGTAATAGGAATTCCATAATTATAACAACTTTAAAATTTCATTTGCAAAGCATTTTTGTTACATGAACTTTATCTTTATTCTAAATTCATAGATTAAATATTATATTCATTAATATAATATTATATTAATATTAAAGATAAAGTAAACCTTTATTAAAAATAAATATGTATATACATAAATATAATAATACCACATGTAACCAACTAATTGACTTTAAGCCATATTAAACTAACAATCTCTTGCTTACATTAAAGTCAATCGCTCATGCATCTAATACCATATTGCTCCATGTAACATTAATGTTTCTATATGGATGGTGACTTAGTAAGAAGATCTTCTAAATTCTCTTCGGTGGACACTCACTCTATCTTTATATTTTTCATTTCATTGATTCATAAAATCAAATGGAATTTTTTAACTACTTGTTTGGATAATTGATGAGACATTAGTTCCTTTACTTATAGAATGGCTCCATTGTTATCACGATATATGGCTATTGGATCAATAATGCTAATAACCAACCTAGTTCATTGATGAACTTTTTTATCCAAACAACCTCTTTGTTTCTTTAAACGTGGAGGTGTACTCTTATTTAATTTTAGAATCACTTGTGCTCTTTTGGTTGGAACTCTTCTAACTTAGAGCATTACCATTTAGAATAAAACATATATTGGTTGATATTCACTATTTTTCTAACATTTCATTGCAAAAAAAATCTTAATTCAAACAATTTTGAATTTTTAGTTTATCTTTTCCATTGATGGATTCTATAGCCAAGTATAAGATATTGTTTTCATCATATTTTTCTCAATTTATGTCTTATAACACATATCTTTGGAGGGAGATGTTCCATGCAAAATAGATAAGAATCCAATCATAGATTCTTCCATGCTAGGCTATTTTAGCATCTGGTCTATATGCATGGATTAAGACAATAGCAACCTTTTAAATCTATCTTTATAAATCTCTATATGCAGTATATAGGTTGCTTCTTCTAATTTTTTATGGAGAAATTCTTGGACAGTCAAAACTTTACTGATTAAAGTAAAGATATGTCGTTTCTTAACAATAATATGTCATCTACATATAATATTAGGAAAATGATACCACTCATGCTAACTTTTTGTAGAAACATAGTTTATCCATATTTTTTTATGAAATCAAATTTGTTGATTATACCATCAAAATTAAATATTCCTACTCCTTAAAGCTTGCATTGTACATTTGTACATTGCTTTTCTTGTTAGTCTTTCTCTTAAAGATCCACTTAGATCTATTAGGGTTTTATCCCTTTAGGTGGATCAAACAAGTTCTAAACTTGGTTAGTACATGAAGTCCATAACTTCAAGTTATTTTTTGGAATAAATATCATATATTACTTCCAAGAAATTGGTAGACTCATCAATTATAACAACATGTCATTCACAACTTCCATGAGAGGTTCTTATTTAATTGATGCATGACATGTCCTACCATGGTGAGCTCGTGACACCTATAATCTAGGTTATGGACTCCAATAGATTCAATAATATTTTTTTATTTAATTATATAATAAAAAAATAAAGACCAATTCAAAATGAATAAAATATCAAATGATAAAATTAAAAAAAAAATCTAATAAGAAAATTCAACAAAAACCCAATATTAAGGATGAAACCGGAAAAAAAAAAGAAGTTAGGTCAAGCTAGGCATGTGGGTCTGGGTGGCTCGGTATGCCTAGACCTTAAAAAAAATCCTATGAGTGATTTACAAGGCTAGATTTTTTTAAAGGGAGGAAGACATGTCATCCACTTTTTATTTTTTATTTTTTAAAAAAGAATCAGACGATGTGTTGCTTGTCGGGGCGGATGATGCGTTAATTGCTGCTTCCCAACTTAGAATCTAGCTACTAGTGTGATGGTTGAAAAATCAGGTAATGAGGTTTTTAGGGATGAAAATCTATTTTTTCAATCTATTTTTATTAAAAAAAACACTTAGTAAACACTTGAAAGCCTTTCTAAACCATAACAACCCCAAATTACCCAAAACAAAATCAACTGAATAAAAAAAATCAAAACATAACCTGATCTTTTTTTCCAGACATGTTTATAGAAAAAACCCACTACCATCCAAAAAATTAAAACAAAAAAAAAATTAGTTGCTATAAATTGCTATAGTAAATTCCATTGGCATTTTAGGTTTTACTAGTTTATTGGTTTACACTATGTTGTGGGACATATCACTTTTTTTCAACAAAAAAAAATAAATAGGTGGTGCTAACATGTTTTCTATTATAAAAAAATAAATTATATGAGGATTAATTTTATGTGATCTGGTTGATTCGATGAGTAAAAACAAAACTTGAATGATAAAAAAAAAAAACAAAAATAGACATATGTAAAATCAAGCACCAATAAAATAACAGGATATCACGATGAACCCATATAAAGCAAAATAAAAATAAAAATAAAAAAGACTAATTAAAAATAGACAAAATATTTTAGGATGAAATTAAAGAAAAAATTGATTAAAAAATAAAAAAAGACTAGAAGGATAAAATTGAGAAAAAAAGTAAAGTACACAAAAAAAAAAACATTAGACGTGTAGACATGGATGACCTAGTGCATCAAGGCCTCAACAAAAAAGGAGGAGGTGCATAGGTCCTTCAGCCCAGGCCCGCATGCGTGAGCTTTATTTATTTGTTTTTTTTAAAAGGTGGATGACGCGTTGTCCACCCCTGATATATTTGGAAAAAAATAATAGGCAACACATTGCTTATTTTGCCAGATTTCGATGACCATAGATCACTGTAAAGTGGGACAGGGGTGTTTTGCATCTAAAAATCTATTTTCAACTATATTTGTACCTCAAAACATGTAAAAGAACCTAGAGACCTAAATAAACCCATTTATGCATTTAAAAAAAATGACAAAAAAAACCTCAAACCCAAAAACTTTTCAAGGTCATATCTACTTTCTCAGGTAATTTGAAGGTAAAATAACACCTCATTAGAACTTTTCTCATCGAATGCAACTCAATGACACCAAAAACGATCATTTTGGTTATTGGAATTGGTGTTAACCAACAACTTTCTCTCTCCATATCGAAATCTGATGACTTTCTCTTTTTTCTTTCAAAACAGAGTTAATTTGCATTTTTTTACTAAGTTTTCTTTTTATTTAACTTTGGTATTTTTTTGCTAAGTGCTTCTTTTGAGAATATGATTTTTTTTCCTTGATTTGTTTATGAGTTTTTTTTTTTTAATTTCATCGTTTTGCATGAAATAATTTGCTTTTGAACTTTGTTATTTTTTCACTTTTCTTTCTATTTGGTTATTATAATAGCGAGTTGGTAAAGCTAACCCATGTTAGCTCGGGTTTTTTTTTGTTGAGCTTTGTTATTTTTGCTAGGTGCTTCTTTTGACTTTTTTTTTTTATCTTGATCTTATATAGTGGTTGTGAGTTTATCAAGTTAGACCGAGTTGGCTTGAGTTTTCTTCTTCATCATTATATTTTTTGATTTTTTATATATCAAGTTATTAGGTCTTGAATTTTATAATTTCTTTTCATTTTTTTTTACGTGTTGTTTTGATTTTATATCTTAAATTGTATTTTAGTAAATTTAACTTGATTTATCTCGGATTATTATTATTTAAATATTATTTTTTATATTAAAAAAATTTAGATAAGAGTTACTTATTTAATAAGAACTCAATCAAGATATTTTTTTTAACCAAAATAAAAAAAATTACACCGCTGCAATCATGTAGAACAATGAATTTAGCTGCATTACTTTATCCACATGGCTCAGCGTTTTTTAATTATAATTATAATTAAAATATAAATAATTATAATTATAATATGTTTTATTGATAGGGAGGGGCCTAGAGGCCCTAGACCTAGTCCAAGTTCAAAATACTGAAGAAGAAAGAAAGAAAGAAATAAAAGAACGGAGAAACCCTCCCTTTCTGTACTCTAGACAGACACTTCACATTCCAAGCAGCCATCACTGTAACTTTCGGCAACCTTGTCTTCTCCTCGTTTGAGCCCAAGATTTTTAGAGAAATGGCTGCCAGTTTCGTTTCTAAATGCTCTCGTGGTGCGTGAATCCCTGTTACTCTGTTAGGATTTCCTTTCTTTCATTTCATTTATGCGAGTTTCTGTGGTGCGGTGTTGTGCACATTTTTTAAAGCTTGATTTTCTTGAGAGTTTTAATCTTTTCGTAGTTAAGGAGCTTGGATGTTCATTTTAGGAGAATATACAATATTAGGATTCAACATGTCTTTGTAGGTTTTTATTTTTTACTCTGGGGATTTTAGATTCAAATCCATGCTCAAGGCAAGCAGCTATCTGAAGCTCAAAAGGCTTGGGTTGTGTGCATCTTAAGCTTGTTGATGAGACTATAAGTTGTCTGCTTGTTTCAAGTTGAATTAGGTATCCTTAGGAGACATTTAGCTTGGGTTTTAGGTTTCGATAATGAAGACCTTGAAGTCCTAAATTGATTCCTTTTCAACTTCTTCATGCTGGTTGGATGTATTAGAAAAATGTACTTGAAGCCATAAATTTACCATGATACATAGAATGCTGCAGTTAGTGGAATTATGATGTAGCTTTATTTCACCTCGTGCAACATGGGGCACTTGGATTTGGGGGATCATAATAGTGATGCTTAAGGACTATTTGTGTTGGACAGCTTTGCCACATTTTAAGAACAATGAAAGTCTGCCATGTTCTATAACATCCCAAGGTTGTAATTACTGTAACTGTCACACGGTTATTCACTTGAGCTATAATAGCATGGAAAATTATTGGTTCATTTGGTATGGAGTAGTGATGGCTTGTTCGTTAAATTTTTGTTCCTTGCCAAGTAGATATGAAAATAAATTACGCATGAGACAGTCAGCCAAATATGGATTTTTTTAGCTTTCTTGAGCATTTTTTGTACTTGTTTAATTATTTTAACTTCTTGGTGATGCTATGTCGTTGATTTCTTTTCATGAAAACCAAGAACTTAGTTTAGTTTGCATGATTAAGTAACAAAATTTTATATATCCACTTACTGTATTTTTTGTATGATGTACTGGAAAACAAAACTAGGGGACTGTTCATTGTTCAGGGGCCTTGGTACCAATGTTTCTAATTTACTGAGCACAGCCACTCGAATGACATGGAGCAATTTCTTATCTCAGGTCAGATTATTTCTCTATGTACTTTGATTTAATCAAGTGTCTTGTATCATGGAAGTATCAGAAATTCTGAGGTCTATTTCCTATATACTTGAAAAGGTTGCATTTAGATGTGCAAGAAACTGTCAAGTAAATGGCTTTTTTTACTGGGTTCTGAAATCGTGAAGGAGTTCTGCTATTTTCTATGTGAATGGCTGTTGGGAAGAGACTTGTTCTCCTGAAAAAGCCATGTTTCCCTCCCTTTGATTCAAGAGATTTACAATTGTGCCTAGTTTTCCTCGAGAGTACTTAAAACAAGGGAGAAAGGTGTTTCTTGCATGTTAAGGGACGTAGATTATCTCAACCAATGCCTAACATTATCAGTTATTGCTAGGATCAGTTATTTTTCTCCTCTGTTATCTTCCTCATGACCATGGTCTGAATGTCCTGCTACACTTTTACAGCATCAAAGAACTTTCATACAGATGAGGACTGTTCTCAAGGTTGTGGATAACTCAGGAGCAAAAAAGGTGATGTGCATACAACCTTTGAAGGGGAGGAAAGGGGCAAGGTTGGGGGACACCATCATTGCCTCTGTAAAGGAAGCTGCTCCAAATGGAAAAGTGAAGAAAGGCGCGGTTGTGCGAGGTGTAGTAGTGCGTGCTGCAATGCAGCGTGGCCGTTGTGATGGGAGTGAGGTCAAGTTCGATGATAATGCAGTAGTGATTATTGACAAGCAAGGCCAGCCAGTGGGGAGCAGGGTTTTTGGGCCAGTTCCACATGAGCTGAGGAAAAAAAAGCATGTCAAGATCCTTGCTCTGGCAGAGCATATTGCCTGAGGTATGGATTACTTTGGTTTCTATGTTCTAGACATCTGGTAGAATTTTTCATTTAAAAAAAAAGGAAAATGGGTAGAGTTTTTAAAAGAGAACAAAACTGTTCTATACTTTCGTGGAGAATGTTATAGCATCCAGTGCTGAGCAACTAGTTATTGCAGCAAAAGTCATTGTTTTGCCCCTGGATTTATATAGGTCCTGCTTTTAATTTGCATTAGGATCCTTCCTGTCCTAATTGAAGTGCTGGACACTGAGCACTGCAGCATAATTAAACTGTGGAATCATGGCTCTTTAGCAACTGAACTGCAAAAAAGAAAGTGGCGAGTCTTTAACATCTTATTTTTCTTACAAGAAACTAATGAATCATGGCAAGTTTTTATTCTTCCTGTCCATGAGAGGCTAGCTTCGCAAATCCTCAAATGGGTTACTAAGCAACCTGGTTGTACCTTGAATCTCTACACACTCTCCGTCACTACACACACACTTCATCAGAGCTAGAATTTGTGAACCTTGTGATCTTTCTAGTTCAATTTTAGGACATCTTTCTCAGATGCATACTGGTTCAAAATCTGTTTTCCATGCTTCAATGAAAAATTGTCCCCCCATTGCAAGTCCAACCATGTGAGGGAATCTCATGGATGGATCCTGCAAATTCAACGGTTGAGATTTTTTCTACAACTGTTCTCAGGGAATATTTTGAATAAGATTTCGCATTATTGTTTTTGCTTCTACTTTCTAGCGACTTCCGAATATTTTTTTATTTAATAACTTTCACCCTGTTCAAGACTTGTAGACTGGGCTTGTTTTTGCCAATTTAGCCAGGATCTTGGGCACGACAGATTTATTTATTTATTTGTTACAGAAATATCTTCAGCATTTAAAAGTGATCACCTCCATCTTCCATCTATTTAAAAAGTAATCACCTTCATACTCCATCGTCTTTATTGATTATCACTTATTAAATATAATATGACTTCCATTTTTATTTTAATATGCTGTTTTCATTTTCTTGAAACCTTTAAATAATATCAATTTTAATGTGTTGTTCAAGTAATACATATAGTTTAATTGGGGGGGGGGGTGTTTGACAACTTTTGCTTTTAGTAGTGTTTTTTTTTCCTTGAAAAAACATTAAATTAATATTTGAAACCTAGTAAATATGAATGAATAAGATAAAATAAAAACTCCTGATTGAG
>Ga0325402_1002642_pt1 | contig 15819 bp, 8 predicted proteins | sample PopdelMetagenome_22_FD_207212 | JGI IMG/M metagenome (GOLD analysis project Ga0325402, IMG submission 207212) | Populus deltoides microbial communities from Bellville, Georgia, United States - Xylem-PdKOR-R3 | ecosystem: Host-associated > Plants > Phyllosphere > Stem > Wood/Secondary xylem... | reverse complement strand
ACATGGTCCGCAGAAGTATTCTGTGCTGCCATTACTCAATTCACTTGTTTTGTTTTTCTGCTGTCATTGCTTAAATTCTTTTGTTTCTTTTCATTGAATAGCTTTGATAACCTTCATGGTTTCTTGAGCATGCCTCAATCCGAACATTTGTGCTCATTATTATCCAGCATGTCCTAGCAGAACCGAACTCGAGGATCTAGCCCACCTGCGATCTTGCTATACCATATTTTGCTAGCCTCCAACTCCCATATTGCAATTCGGTATGTCCATATTCTACAGATTATTCATTTCACTGTTTTATTGGATTAAAATGGTCGAGATAAAAAGTGCCCAACTTTCCCATAATCTTAAAGTTGAGCAAGACAGACCTCACGTACTCTCTCATTTTACATTTTGTTTTTCTTGGGTTTCGCCCAAGCCTCAAACCTCTGCCACGGATGTGAATTGGCCTGCTTGAGGGCTGATGTCCCTAGCAGCAAGATATCGTTAAATTATTTTGTTCTGTCTCAAAATAGAATGTTTTGTGAGAATAGTAACATGATTACAATTTAACGACATTACGGTATTATTACAACCACTGTTAACCTAAGATAGGTAAGGTATCCTATAAAAGTATTTGGAAACACAGTGCACTGTGTTCCCTTAAAATTTAATTTTTTTTATATATAAAATGAATTTTTTATATATTTTTTTATATTATTTTGATATACTGATATTAAAAATAATTTTTTAAAAATAAAAAGATTTCATTTTAATATATTTTTAAACAAAAAAACACACCACCACAACTATCACAATTTCAAACATACCATAAAACCTCAACTACTTGGTCAGGCGATGCATAGGCTGCAAACAAAAGAGAGTAAGAAAAGAAAAAAAGAACAAGAGTCAAATGGTGTGTCTTGCCCCAGTGCCACCGGCCAGCATCTCTTTTGGCAACTTTCTGGTAACCCGAAAACCATTAGCCACCAATTTAAGTCCTCCAAAACTCCATTGCTGGACTATTTATTTTCTCAAACATTTTATAAATCATCTCCAACATACACAAACCCATTTGAATAAACTTCAAATAGAACAAGAACAAAAATCTTACACTGAATGTGAGGAAGGTCCCTTGCATGTACAACCTTAAAAAAACCGGATATAATCTCTTGTACCTGACTGAATTTGGTAGGCGTTCAAATCTTAGTGACCCGGTCCACGCTTTGTAGCAACCATAGGTGTTGGGGGTGAAAAATGTATTTCTCGTAATGACCTGTGTATTTTTATTGGCAATATCTTGAACTTGTAATTAATGGTATTAGAAGGAATAGAACTGAAGGATGCCAGCCCTGAAACATGAGAGAAAATCAAGGCGATGATGATTGAGAAACCAAGAAATTGCACCCATCGAATATCAAGCAACCTTTAGTTCTATAACACTTTCTTCATGCGTGTGAACCACTATATAGTTATACTTGACTTGCCCTCTCATCTATATAAAGAGCAGTGCAATACTTGATAACTTGAAGAAAATAATATCACAGTATACTGATTTAATTTCGACAGCAATGACTTCAGCACATTCCTGGAAAAGTTCGTGTTTCTCGTTTCGAACGACGTTAAAAGCATTGATGTCGGTGTTCAAAATTCAAGAATTATTCGTTTTTCTTCGGTCAATGTGGAAGATTCACACCATAAAATGGGGTCAGGAGTTACAATCTTTCAACCAAAACTGTAAGAGAGATTTCATGTTTTTATTCAATTATCTACATTATATGAGAAAAATTAAATAACACAAAAAGGTAAATGGCTATCATTTTTATCATATAATTTCATATCCATTCAATTTAAATTCAATATTTTTTTTAATGAAATACTCGAGTTTTGTTAATCAGATCTTAAAGACAAGAAAAACATGGCTTAACAATCAGAAGAAAAAACAAAAAAAGGCCATTAATATATTAGCGAACTAACAAAACATGAAAGATGAAAACATGAGAAAATATCATCATGTTTTCAAAATTCATTCAATTAATTCTTTATTCTTTGAATCTGTCTCATATTTTCGAAATTCATTCAATTAATCATTTATACTTTATTCTTTTTATATTATTCATTCAATATGTGTTTGTGCTCAGTCCAAAGTCGATTGAATTTTTTTTAATGCATAGTAATATGTAATTATTCTCAATGTATTTTCTAGCAAAAAAATTTTAATTGTAAATTCAAAATTTAAAGCCTAAGTTTAATAAAATTGATGGAGGACCATTAAATATTAAAAAAATATTGTTGATATTAACTAAAGACTAAATCGTGAAATTAAGAGATAGATTTGGATTAAGATATTTGATCTTGTTTCATACAAACCCCTTAAAAACATTTTATATAAATAAATTTATATAAAAAGAGCAATAATTTAAATTCCTTCGAAACAAAATAATTTTCAAGTGTAATTCTTCCTTTTCATATTAATATTTTGGATGTCTACAAAAAAATAAAATTCTAAGTCATTTATTTAATCAAAAGCAATAAAAAAATCAAAAAAATTTGAACAATTTAAAATATTGATAAAAAATATATTTTCCTAATTAAAACCCCTTTATATTATTAATACAACCAATTTAATTTTTTTTGCAATTTGTTACTAAAAAAGTTTTTTTAAAAACATATTATTATAATTATAAAAGCAAGTTTTGTTAAAAAAAAACATTAGAATAATACATCATTCGCACGTTGTCGTAGGGAACTCTTTAGAGGTGTTATTAAACTCGACCTAACCTGGGGGGTCAACCTGAAGGCTCCCTGACCGGGCTCCTGGCTTGGCCCGAGTTTCATGTTAGACCAAGGGATTGACCCTATAAAGGCCTGTACAAAAAGAACACTTGCTAATATTATAAAAAGATTATTTTAAACTTACTAAAAAATAAACTAAAACTTGAATGAAATTAAATTAAATAATATTCTAAATATAATTTTTATTAATTTATTTTAATGATTTTTTTATTAAAATTGATGGAAAATGAAAAAAGGAAGAAGCATAAAGGTAAAATGGAGGATAGGTGCCTAGGTATGGGTGGGTTAGCACACTTAGTCAACTAAAAAAGGGTTATTTGTGTGGCTCTGAAAGGCCAAACCCACACGCATAGTCTTTTTTTTAAAAAAAAATGGGTGGACGAGGCATCGTCCACTAGTTTTATTGCGACTGTTTTAGGTGGCTGAGAAATCTCTAGAAAATTAGGCAACAACCCCTTGGAGCTTAAAAAATCTATTTTAAACTATTATTAACCTATTAAAACCATATGAAACCCTTTACAAACCTTAATAAACTCATATCTAACCTTAAAATAATATTTAATCAACCATTTCAAAAACAAAAAATTCACCTTGATTAGAAAACTAATACCAAGCCATGATCTACTTTTTTTCATCCAGTAAAAGGGGTAAAAAAGCAAGTCAATAGAACTTCTCTCGACAATGGAACCTCTTGATACTAGGATCTATGTCTTTTTTTTCGCTGGATTGTGGATAATCAACCACTTTCTCTTTCCTCCACTATTTTGTGGCTACATTATCTCTCATTTCTTAAAATTATGGACTAAAATACAAATAAAATAAAGTTTTAGACTGAAAAATAAAATTTTAATACCAAAGTGATCAAAATGAAAAAAAGCAACCAAATTTTAGGGAATAATATTTTAAAATGAGCTCCTTATGTACAATAGAAAAAAAGAAGAAGGAAAAGAGGCTATTTTTTTTAATTTCATTGTCATTTTTTGTCCTTGAAGTTTAAATTATTTTTTTAGAAATAAAATTTAACTTTGTTCTGTCAAATTAAGCACTAACCAAACATTAAATATTATTTTTATTAAGCCCGCGAGATCCTTATAGAAAATATTAAAATTAATTATCAACCCAAATCCTAGTAAACACTCTGATTAAGATGTGATTGAAAAAAACATGTAAGTTACTAAATTAAAAAATCCTCCAAGTAAAAATAAAGTAAGAGAAAACACTATTGAAATCCATAGTGTTTCCTCGTACAATACATAGTAAAATCAATACCATTTCTCGGTTTCTTTTAAAAAATATATAAAAAATACTTTTTAATAAAAATTTGTGGAGATAAAAACTCCATGAATAAACCATTAATTTTTTTTTTTACCAATTTGGCTAATTGTTTTACTTTAAACTTGAATATTTATTTATTTCTAATAAATTCTAGAACAAGTCACACCTAATGGGAATGATATGTCTATAAAATAATTTATTCGTTTATGTAAGTCCTACGATGTTGTCTCATAAAAAAAAATAATTAATAAATTCATGTCCACTTGTATAGTTAAAACTAAGATTTGACATAAAAATTAGCTTTTAGATTAATTGCATACATATTGTTTTTTATAATAATCAAGAGAATTATATATAAAGCAAGCCCATCAAGTAAATGGAGCTGAAAGATAAGGGAGAGTACAAGGGGAACCTTAAAAAGAGAATATGGCAACAAGAGACCTAACTAGTTAGTCCAGTTCATAATACATTCAAGATTTCTAAAAAGATCGAAGCCTATGTAACTAAAATTTCTAATTGTGGACTTCAACCAAAAGGATAAATGGTGAAAGGTGAGGTAAAAAATCACATCCCAATCTGGTGCCTTGGACTTGAAAATTAGTCAGTTGCACGCTATCTAGATTGACTAGTACAAACCTTTACAAAGAAGAGTAATGGCATGACGCTGAAAATTTCCTTTGATCAAGCTGGACCATTCCTGAAGATTATGATTTGGATCTTCAGGCATACAACCTAAACAACCAAACCAATTCAAGAATCTACCCTAGAGAGACCATGTTATAGGAAACAGATGGAAAAGATGATGTATTGTCTCAATTTTCTTTGCAGCAAAAAGGGCAAAAAGCTTCCTCATAATTAATGATCTTCCTCTCAGCTAAAAAACCTTTTGTGCTGAGACTACCATTTAGATGGATCCATATGAACACATCCACTTTTGGAGGGGCATACCCTTTCCAAAGCAGAATAGGGGAGGGATGATCTTTTGAAGTAAAGAGTTTATCAAAAAATGGAAACCTGAGTCAACTAAGTAGACGCCGGAATTGTGGAGTTTTTCATATCTTGTTGTCTTCACCATCAGAGAAGACTAGACCATGCTTTACATTTGCAATTAAGCTCTCCCGCATATAGAGCTCACGGGGCTAGAGGGATCTTCTCCAAGATAGGTTGAGCGAAGTATTGGTCAAACTATATACATCAGCAAGGCTTATTGATTGCTGCAATGAAAGGTTATAATGTCTTGGAAACAAGAGTTTGAGAAGGGTTACAGAGCCTAGCCAAGAGTGGATCCAAAACCGGATGTTTCTCCCATCACCCACCTTGAACCCAACATTGGATTAGAGAGGAAGGGCTATGCTTTGATTTGAGGAGATCACCGATACCATGCCATGCCAAGTTGGAAATAAAGAACCTGCAAACATAGGGTGTCCATTTGTAAAATAAGGTCGATATTTTCAATGGATGAGGTCTTGCCACCCTCCTGCCATTCCTTTATCAAGATTCCAGAGCCATTTAAAAAGCAAAGCTAAATTTTTGTTGTGGAGAGATCCCATCCCGAGACCGCTAGAGGATTTACTTTTGATTACCTTGTGCCAAGCCACGTTACAGATGCCATGAGAATTTGAGGTACCCTTGTATAGAAAAGAACAAATGATAGAGGAGATGGCTTTAGTAATGCCCTTTGGCATAGAAAAAACAGACATGAAATACATAGGTAAAGAGCCTAAAACTTATTTAATCAGACATATCCTCTCAGCCATGCTCAGAAACCTCCCTTTCCATATGCTTAGCTTTGCTCTGATTGTGGACAACATTTGTTTCCAAGTGGAGAGTCTGTTGGGATTGGCACCAAGAAGTAGCCCAAGGTATCTGATCGGGAAAGGATCACTACAATAGAAAACATTGTTGGCCAGACCTGAAGTGTAGTCCTTATCCAAGTTGATTCCTATTTGTGAGCTTTTATAGAAATTAGCTTTTAGGCTGAAGACGATCTCAAATCAATGGAGAATCCTCTTGGCATATAGAAGAGAGGAATAATCATTTTGTAGGAAAATCAGAGTGTCATCGACATATTGCAGATAAGTTATGTAGTGTCTTGGAGAAGTCTGTAAGCCATTAAAGTAACCCGAAGCTGATGCCCTATTAAATAGAATTGTCAAACCCTGAACTGCTATATCAAATAGGAAAGGAGAAAGAGGGTCCCCTTGCCTAAGACCCCTCTCTAGACTGAATTCTTTACTAGGGGAATTGTTTATCAAGATGGCTAATTTGGAGGTGGGCAAGCATTCAAAGATCATTTTCCTTCGATGAGAGCCAAAACCCATATAACCCATGGTAGTATCAATATGCTCCCACATAATCGAGTCGAAGGCTTTATGAAAATCTACCTTTAGTAAGAATACAAAATGATGAAGTAAAGTGGGTAAAAGGCATTCCTAAGTGTTTTGAACTACATAGATTTTTTTAGTTTGGGATGGCAATTCCAATTACAAGCTGATATTTATAGAAGGATTGTCTAGCTTAACTTTTTTTTTTTTAAAAAAAAGACGATAACCTTATTAAGATCTCGTATAGCCAGTAAGAAAATGGCATGGCTATCCAGAGAAAGAAAGAAAGAAAGAAAGAAAAATGTACTTTACAAACCAAACATAACTAAACAAAACACTATTGTATTAACCCACAAAGCCATAACAAAAACTAAACTTTGAAATTAAATCAAACTAAAACCAAGTAACTAGATCTGCTTCTCTATGGACTCCTTGCTTTTCCAAATGATCTACGACATGATTCATCTCTATAAAAATATGAGTAAAGTTCATAGTAGAGAGGATACTATAAGAATTAACAGGTTTTTGGATTGGAAATAGTTAATGGCATCAACATGTTACATTGATGTCAGTAGTTTTTAAGGATTTGATTTGTCGATCTTGGTATGGATAACTAAAGACACTGATAGGAGTCATTAGTGTCGACAATGGCCTCCCCAGATTTTGGAAGAAACAATACGATTGGTATTCTTCATGAAAAGAAAAGGGGGGGATACAATTGATAACATTTACAAAATGAGAATGTTGAGTGATTCCAGAAATGATGAATGGAGACATCATAATGGAAGATTAAATGAGAATTTCAAAGAACTATGATTGCATATCATTGAGTATATGTTTATATATATGTGCATGCATTGTGTGATTTTCCTTCTCTACTATATTTTGTTTTTAATATAATTGTTCCAATCATTATGAAATTGTAGGTCCATCACATTCACGCCAAGAGTAATGTTTTAGGTCCTTTAGTCTCCTTTTGTACGATTTAGGAATTAAATGAATATTAATGTATTTTGTCGTTAAGGAACTATAAGACTTGAAATATAATAGTACCCTTTTTGTATTAAGTGTTGGGACATAAAATTGTATTATTTTGTGCTTGTAATCTTAATGTTTGTTTATTTCTATTTATTATGAATTAGTGTGTTTAATGTGAATGAAAATGAATATGTTAGATGTTATGCATGTACCCATGAATGATGTGCTGTTGAGATTCAAAGTGATTGTGACATGATTGAGAAATGAGTATAAGATGAGTGCATACTGAATGTTGATAACTTGGAACCTCCCGGTATAGTGGATGTCATAACCTATTTTTAGGTTATTCCCCAAATTCATTTTTTTTGTCTTCCAAAACAAAAATAAAAAAGAAGAAGATATATTTCAAAAAAATCCAAAAAATAATAATAACAATGAGAAGAGGATGCCAGAGCGCCCAAAAATTGCCAGAAATTGGTTGAGGAGGTTAAAAAAATACAAGTATTGAAATCTGATAGTATATTTTTTTACGGATGAAGAGTCTTGTTGACAAGAAAAATTCAATTTGAAGAAGAAAGGTCCAAAAACAAATATTTATAGACTCAATTAAATTTTATTGGAGGTTTAATTAAATTTATAAAGGGTTTGATTGCAAGAAAACTTGACTTTTAATTCAATTTGGGCTTTAATTGGAAAAAATTAAAGTTTAGGGGTCAAATTATAATTTTAAGAGTTGATTTGGTCAATTCAGGGGCTTAATTGCATAAATATTAAAGTTTGATGGCCAGTAAGGGACTTGATTGAATAAATCCGAAACCAAGGACCAAAATGGAAAAGGTGCATAAATAGAGGGACTAAAGTTGACTGAATTAGGGGTCAAATTGAAGAAATTGAAAGTTTATGGATCAATTGAGGGTCAAATTGCATAAATCCGAAACTAAAAACCAAAAGAAAAAAGACGATGAAATCTGAGGCTTGAATTAAAGTTCATTAGGGGTAAAATTGAACAAAACCAAAAGTTTGAAGCCAATTAGGGGTGTAATTAGGAATATATCACACATCAAGGGACTAAAATGTATTTGGCCAAAACGGTGTCGTTTTGAAGATGACTGTTCATCTTCTTCTTCAGAGAGGCTACTTAAGGGATCTCTTTCCCAAGGCATTTGACGCCTCATTTCTTCCCCAAATTGGATGAAACTTTCACGCAAATGATCCCCTGACAACGGACTTGTGAAACCCCAAAAAATTATAATTTAGATATGCAGATGACTCGGTGGAAACTCTGTAAAATCCCAACAAAAGACTTCACCATGATGAATTGAATAATGAGAAATAAAATAGAAATTGTGTTAAATTGTAAACCCCTGAACAAATTTCATGATATTAATAAAATTATTGATAATTCAAAACCGAAAATGAGATGAGCTAGTTAAAATAAAATAAAATGGAATAGTATTGAATTATTAGAAAAGAAATTTTAAAGAGAAAGATTTTTTTTTTTGGCATGGTATTTTAAAAGCGAACAGAGAAAAGGCATTTGGTTGAACGAAAAGGTACCTAAACTTGATATAAGGGTGTTTTAGTAAATATAGATAGATTTGCTATATAAATAGCAAAATTGTGCAGAAATTAACTAGGAGGGTCGAGTGAAAGGAAAAGAGAGGGAGAGAGAGTACCTTGAGAGCAGACATTCAAACGGCCATATCTATGAATTGCACCGTTAGATGGATCGGGTTTTTGGATATAGTATGCTTCTCACCACCCTCTAACATCTGACCGTTGGATCTCAACGTTCTAATTTGGTGTGATAGATAAAGCCCTCGCAACATTTCAAGGCAAATCTGTCTACAGGTCAGTTATGGTCGCTGGCAGTTTTTGCCTTTGTCCACCGTTGGATCCTGATCAATTTTTGATATGTGGGTCATATTGATGAGCTTTTCATTATGAACAGTGGAGATCAGATTAGAGACTCCAAAAAGAAGTTATTCATCTGAGAATAATATATTGTCAATTTTCAGGTTTGTTTTGGTTTTGTCTTGATCTAGGAATATCTAACCGTTAAAATGCTATGAGTTTTTGGTATGTGTTTCATGGTATAATGGTGGGTAACTTCACCGTTTGGATTGCATTCATTCGGATTGAGTTGGGAAAAACATGAACCTTAATGAAACATTTGTTTAAATTAGGTTAGCAGAAATGAAATGAATGGAAAGTGTGGTGGCTTGATTTGTGTTTAGCCATCAAAAGCACGTTGCTTATGATTTCAATTGAAGAAAATCTTTAGTGTCTTTCCTTAGGCATGTTCAACCATATTATTGATAGTAGGAAAAAGGAGATATTGGTTGTCCAGTCTATGTATTGGGAGATAACAGTTTTATCAACCACCTTTTAGTTGTGGTTAGGGAACCAAAATGATGAAATTCCAGATTGGGTTCTTCATAAAGTTGTAGGTATGGATGTTATCTTTTAAACAAAACTGACCTCGCGTAATTTGGAGTTGTAGAACTCCATATATGGACTCAAAATGAAAGAAGGGTCGAACTGTCTTGTACTTGATAGATTTTGTTGAGTACTATAACAAATAATTTCGGGGGTGTTAAATGCAGAATTGGTCTTCCGATCTATCAGTAAAGTTGTAGAACCGTGTCTTATCTTTCCAAGGAGCCAAACTACACTTAAAACTGAATTCCATAACTTTACTTACGAGTTAAATGGTAAACAATGTTCTCGAGTGAAAACTAATCTAGAACGTGTAATGACGTAGTTGAAGGAAATAATCAGAAAATAAAATTAAAACATGGTGATGAATTCATGTGAATGAGATTGCAATAGTATGAGAACACACATTGTGATAAAATTAGAAGAGGGTACTAATTGTATCTCTTGATTGTCAAACAGAATAGATGCTTGGAGCAAGGTCGTCAGGAGTTTATGGAAGTCGATCGGTTAAGGAAACAGGTAAGTGCATCGCACCTTGTCTTTTTAATTTGTGTAAACTCATTGATAAATTTCAGAATTTATTGTTTTATTGCTTTGATAAATATTGGAATGAATATGAGTACCTTGTATATATTGATGTGTATCAACTAGTTATGATATAATTGGAATGGATACGAGTACCTTACGTACATTGATATGTATCAAACTTGTGATGATATTATTAGAATGAATAAGAGTACCTTGCGTACAACGATATAGATCAATTAGTTAGGATAATGTTTGAATGAATATATGTACCTTGTGTACAATGGTATGGATCAAGATAGCTAGGATAATATTTGAACAAACATGAGTACCTTGTGTGCATTGTTATGTATCAAATTAATTATGTTATTATTAGAATGAATATGATTACCTTGCATACATTGATAGGTATCGAATTAGCCATGATAACTTTGGAATAGACATTATTATCTTACATGCTTCATTATGGATTATGTATACACAATGACTAGGAGATTGGAGGAGAAATGATAGATAATCGGTTACCGTAGTATCGGTGGCTAAGGATACGTTATGATGATACTTAGCACCATGATAAGGGTGGCTAAGGGCATAAATTGATACTTGACACTGTGATGAGGGTGACCAAGGTTATGTGAATGATGCTTAGTGACCGTAGTGTTGGTAACTAAGGTTATGTGTGAATGATACTCGACAACTGTGGTTACAATGTATATGATGTTAATAAGAAAAATGAAAGGGAATCGTTCCAAATGAAAGGTTGAGAAGACATTGATTAGCTATCCAGGTATGGAAAAATAATGGTATCGATGAGGTTCCATTGGTACTGGCATTTCAGATGACATTTATTAGCTATCCAGGTTTGGATAGCTAATGGTATCGATGAGGTTCTATTGGTACCAACATTTCAAATGATATTGATTAGATATCCGGGTTCGGATAGCTAATGGTATTGATAGGGTTTCATTGGTGCTGACATTCCTTAAATTGATTAGTCGATTCCGAGTAATTGGGTGACTAATGATGTTGGTAAAGATTTCTAACATTAGCATGGTTACTCCTAGTTAAGGAAAAAAGATAAGTTGATTAATTATTCCAAGTTGTGAATAATTAATGATATCAATGGGTCATATTGGTATTAGCAACCATTTCTGGTGTGATTAGCTACTCTAGGTAAGGAGGCTAATGATGACAAGGGTTCTTGACATCGGCAACTTTGATGGTAAACCAAATATGAATAAGAATTGATTTACTATTTTAGGGTAGAAATAGTTAATGATACCAATTGGTTGTATTTGATATCAGCACTTAAATGGAATTGATTAGTCTAACCCAATATTGGAGACTAATGATACTAATGAGATTCAATAGTATCGGCAATTACCTTCTGAAAAATAAAAGAGAAAATATTGATTAGTTATTTCAAAAGAATGAGATAAGCTAATGATACCAAAAGAGGAATATCTTGGTATCAAGTGAGAATTGATTCATAAGGAGATGGTGTTCGAAACTATTGAGTTGTATTGAGATTTTCAAGATGAAATTATTCTCGGCAAATGGGATAGGATATTAAATGGATATTGATAATAGATGGAAAATGTATGTTGTAAAAGAAGTCTATGCCTAATTTTATGTATAAAAAGAAATTCCATAGAAATTATTACTTGTCATTGTTTTTGTTTGTTACTACCTTTTTATATTTATATGTACATGTTAATTTTTATTTCTAGGCTCATCAAGGTCACATCAAGAGTGATCTTAGTTTAGTTACCTTTTGCTTTCGGCCATGTAATGATTTGTAAATTAAGATACTTATCTTCCAAAACTTGAAATGTAATATTAACCCATATATTTGGATGTATGACTTTAATGTAATGTTTGTAATTCTAAGTACCTATTTAACCATGCATGTTTATAGTTGAAATCGAATCCTTCACTTGAATAACATTATATGATGTTATTATGCTAGATATAGTTTATATGATGTAACAATTGAATTATGCATTGTTATTTTGTGAACTTAAATTGTATAATGTTATTGAATAAGATGTGTTGTGTTGGTGATGATGAGTTGAGTTGAGATCTAGGATGATTGGATCGGATTGCAAAATGAAATTGGAAGTGTAATATGAATTTGTCGATAACTTGGAACCTCCTCGTATAGAGGAGAGTCTACCAAAATTTTGGTCGAAATTTCGGTGGAGCCTATATAAAAAAAACAATGATGAAAAAAAAAATCAAGGTAGTTATAGGACTACACGCTAATGTAGACCATTTGGGCTGATCGAGGCTTTATAGGCGGTGGAGCCACCCCAAAGTGGCCAACCCGACCAACCATTTTCTTGCACAAAACTGACAGTTCATCATTGCTACTTTGAACTAATGGTTGGGATGCTTTCGGGTCAAACCAAGGGCTGAGATTTAGCACCACTAGAGACAAAGTGTCCCTCTTCCATCGCCTATAAATATATTTGTTTTTCATGGTCCAAGGAGAGAGAAAATTAGGTCTAAAGTCAGCCAAAAACTAGCCTCCCTAACCCAGTTTCTGCCATCCTCACTCTCCCTCTCTCTCTCTGTCGTTCTAGCCGCCGAACCACGTTACCATTAGCCTGTCCGCCACCATAGCTGCCACAGGAAGCCAACACAACCATCAGCCGACCACCAAGAGCCATTGTTGGTCTCTCTCTCCTCTCTACAGCCCGCTCCTTTCCTCTTCTATCTCTCCCCCATCCACCGGCCTCCACTGTAGCATCACCAGCGAAGCCACCTTCCTCAGTCATACTAGCAAGGGCAGCACCTCCTCTACGCCAGGTAACTCTTCTTCCCTTTCTTCCCACCATCTTCTTCATCTCCTTCTGATTGCAAAATGATATTTTTTCTGCATGCAAGAGGACAGACCAGGGAAATAATTCCCCCCATCTTGGGTCGGGCTTGTTCTGGCCTAGCCCAAATGGTTGGGTCGGGTCGGGTCCGGCCCAGACCCACAAAAAGAAAAAAAGAGAGCTATGTTGATCGGCCCAACCCCTTTGGGTTGAGTCCAACCCAGTTAGCTGGGCCGACCTAGCTCACATATTTTATAATATTATGTATTATATATTATAATATTAAATATTATATATTAAAAAAAACAGAAAATCCAGAAAATCTTTTGAAAAATTTGTGATTTTCTACAATGTTTTCCACCAATTTTTATTAATTTTGGTTTGTATTTTTATACTATAAAGATACAAATACAGTATTAAAATACTCGGTTTTCTCTGAAATATTGCAAAAAACAAATTAAAAAAAACAAAAAAAAATTATTTTTGTTTTTATGCATATGACCAAGTCTCTCAAATATAGAAATTTTCATATCATGTTTTCACATAACCAAAAAAAACATGTTTTAGCATGCATTTTTGGCTTTAATAAGAGTTTATTAAAGTTATGAGAACTAGGTCAATATTTTAAAAATACCAAAAAAATATTTTGTCTTCTTTTAATATCAAAGATTATGAACTTATACATAAGATGTATTCCTGATATTAAAAGGTAGTTCTTTTTGTTGATATTAGAATGATTAGGATTTACCCGATAAAATGAGGATCTCCTTACTAAGGAGGAATTTTCTTAAACCTTAGACAGACCTACAACTAGAAAACATGACAATACATTAGCTTTTATCAGACAATCATACAATGCAGCTTACCTCAGGTAAGATGTATTTGAGGTGCTCATACCTTCCCTTTACGCAACCAATCCCCATACCAATTCTCTGAAACCAGTTAGGGTTCCTATTGACCAAAATACTAGGTGGCGACTCCCATTCCCTTTCTCCACTGATAAAAGACAAGAAACCTTTGTCTGCCCCATTTTCCCGATTACCTTGATCAAAACCAACAAGAATTGGAAGATCTCCGCGACATTGCACACGTGCAATAGAGGACACTGCTAAAATTTCGATAATTTCTAGATAAGTTCGGCAAAAAAAAAAATTTCTCCATAATCTTCCTTTATATGATTGATATGTTGATTCTCAAAATGGGAATGTTACGTAAACCGCAGAGGTTATTTATGCCACCAAAGACTGTTGAGCACATGAAATGACGATGAAAATTGTTCCCCTTCTTCCTAGCACTGTTTAGTGATAATTAATGCTTTTTTTTCTAATGGAATGATCACCAACGAAATGGAAACTCTAACGCTCTAACAATTAATGCTCTTTTTAATTGGGGTACACTTTTTCCAATGAAATCACCGATGGAATGAGTATTCCAAAGTGATGGTAATTAATGCTCTTTCTTACTGTTAATTGGTTAGTCTTTTATCGACAGGCTCACTAACAGAATGAAAAACCATCAGTAATATTTGGAGGGTATCTAAGAATTTTCACGTGATTTGAGAATTTCAACTTGACTTCACAGATGGAAGCACTAATGGAAAATTTAAAGATATTAATATTTAATATTATGCCAGGAATTCCAACGGTATAAACCTAATATAAAAGACCACAGACATAGTAGACAGGGCTTCATTTTCTCCTTTCTTGCTCTCTCTTATATTATCTTCTCTTCTCTCTCTCAACTGTTCACAAGTAGAAATCAAGTATCATCTTCTTTTCGCATCATAAGGAATATTGCCTTTCTTCATTTTTCTTCTTTTTTTTTTTGTTTTTTTAACATTTTCTTTTTGTTTATTTATTTATTTATTCTCAATCAAAACTAAGCATGCCATAAAAGGTAAAAAAATTTCATTCCATTTTCTTCTTTATTTTTGTTTGTTTTTTGCATTATTTTTTTAGGTCATTATTTTTATTCCATTTTGTGTTCTTAATAATTTTATGAATTAATAGTTGTGTTGAATATTAGTTGTTATTGAAATTATTTTTGCATTATTTTGTGGAATTTTAGTTATTATTTTGTATTTATTTCATTTAGAATAAATTTTTGTAAATTTAGGATCACAAATATTACCACTTATAAATAATTATGTTGAATTTTAGTTGTTATTGAAATAAATTTTTCATTATGTTTTTGAATTTTAGTTATTTATTTCCAATTTTGTTGTTCAATTTTAATTAAATATGAAGGATTAATTTTAATTTTAATTATTATTATTATTTTAATTTAGATTAAATTCTTGTAAAATTAGGATTAAATATATTACCACTTAGAAGATGTGAATTTTATGCAAAATTGAATTATTATAATTTCTTGAAAGAAATTAAATAAAATCAATTGGTTTGTGGCGTATATATTATGTATTTCTAGATTTAAAATTTTAGGTAATCTCCTATATAGGGGAGGTGCTACTGATTTTTTTTTAAAAATAAAAATCATTTTTAATGAAGGAAAATAGCAATGTTGGAATCTCTATTATTTACTCTAGAAGTTGAGTTTTATTATTCATAGCATCTTGAATCAAATCAGCATTATAAAGAGGGGGCATCTGTTGTAACCCATTTTTGGGTCCCCCCACAAAAATATAAATATATAGCCGGAAGAAATTAGAAAAATAATAAGAG
>Ga0325402_1002640_pt1 | contig 15821 bp, 5 predicted proteins | sample PopdelMetagenome_22_FD_207212 | JGI IMG/M metagenome (GOLD analysis project Ga0325402, IMG submission 207212) | Populus deltoides microbial communities from Bellville, Georgia, United States - Xylem-PdKOR-R3 | ecosystem: Host-associated > Plants > Phyllosphere > Stem > Wood/Secondary xylem... | reverse complement strand
GCTTCTGGTCTTTCCAGTGTCATAACTTCATACAATTCACATAATTCAGGGTTCCTAAAAACATGATGAACTATTTTTCCAGTAGACGATCAAAATTTATTAGCATAAGAGAAGCCTTGTTATGATCCATAAATGTTAATATCGAGTGTAGCTCAACTGATCAGGTCTTGAGTTTACTTTTTAGAAATTATCAATTCGAGTCTCACAAATATTAAGGTTACTGGAGACTTACATGGTCATTAACTTAAAAATTCATGTAATTAGTTGAGATTCGCGCAAGTTAACCCGAACACTCCTGTTAATCTCAAAAAAAAAATTCTTTATCAACCAAAACAAACATTTTCACCGCTGTAATTGCTAGCAGTAAATACCTATGCAGAACCAATTTCTTATGGAGGCTGGAATTCCAATATATCATACACAAAATCGGTTTATAAAAATGGAGGTTGGAATTAAGGGTCGAAATTGTAAAAAAGTTGCTAGAAAAAGTAATTGGAAACACAACAAAAACACAAAACCTATATCCCAAATCTCTAAAGCAATTCTCCTTTTTTTGCCCATTTCAAACCTCAGTAGAGCCTGCCTGAGCGCTACAGTGCTCGCTACGCCCATTAAAGAGTAAGGATGCTATGTGATAAAAATACCACGGCTACCTTTTGTAGCTAAGGAGCTCCATTAGAGAGAGAGAGCAAGGATATGGATGCTAAGCTCTGCGATCGCTACAGCAATTTCAATTCTCTGATTTTTTATTATTATTAATCTAAATCCGAAAAAGATTGATATTGGATCTTAATTAATTTCAAGAATTTTTAAATTAAAAATTATATAAACTTTTAATAATTTTAAAATAATTGAAACTTATAATTATTAGAGAGAGAAAATCAAAACTCTAATTAGTTAAACTACTCATCAAAGTTAATATGTCTGTCTTTGTTTGTACACACAATGTATCTTTTTAAAGGGGAAAAAAAAACTCATCATTTTATTTCTTCTTCTACTGTACTAACCCCAAACCCATGTAGCCAGGGGCGGAGCAAGGAAAAAAATTTAGGGGGGGCAAATTATAAATTAAAAGGGCCAAGTAAAATTATAGTTACTTTTATTAAATATTTACAAGGGAGGGGTATTTCCTTGTCTCCTCCACTGCATGTAGCTACTCGTTAGGTTTGTACGTTGAAAACCCTAAACTTCAATTATTTTTTCCCCTGTTCAGTACAGTACTCTCTGTAACGAGGAAGGGAAGGTTGGCAGCCAACTGAGCAGGTGGGGGAAGACATGAATGGTTGGCTTCCTTTCAAAAATAAAAAATAAATAAAAAGTTGATTATAAAATAATCAAAATGAAAGGAATGCAGTGTTAAAGGGTGGCAGAGCTAGATGGTAGGTTTCATCGAATTTAAAAAAGGCAATTCCCCTTGGAGGAGCACACAAACAACAGGAATGAATTTATGTTGATCATAAAAGGGATTAGAATCACGAAAGGCTTAAATTCCAGGGCAACTAATGTGCTTAGGTCCACCGGCAACATTTCTTGAGGTAAAGGCGGTTGTACATTTAGATTTTTTTTTTTTTTTTTTGATAACCCGGGGTGTTCGAGTCAGCTTACGCGCATCACGACTAATCCCCGGACCTATTGAACATCTTGCAAGCCCAGTAGACATGTAGGGCACCGCGGAGATGACAGGCTTACACGCGAAGGCTCGAACCCAGGGCACATAGGCAGGGCAAAGCCTGCCAAGGTCACTGAGCTGCAAGCCTCGGTGTGTACATTTAGAATTTTATCTGGTACTGTGATAGTTTTTATAATTATAATATAAAAAAATAAGTTTAAAAAAATTAATTTTAATTATAATTATTTTAATTAAAATATGTGTTTGGTTAAAATTATAGTTGAAGTTATTGTTCAATAAATGTCCAAAATATTTAATTAAAACAATTGTTGAAATTGATGTTGGTTATGAAATGATCTAAAAGTAAATGTATTAATTTTTTATTTTGTAATTACATTAATGTTCATTTCATTATTAATATATTGTAAAAATAATCATGCGAATTACAACACTAATTTTAATGTCTTATTAAACCTACTGCATTGTCATCATAAACATAATCTATATAGGAACACTACCAGAAAATTGATAAATACTGATGGAATATTTATGTGCGTAAATTACAGTGAATTTTACCGATGAAAATATTCTCTCAGTATATAACGAGGGAATTACGGTGGGAAAAGAAAGAATTAAAATAAAGCCAAAAAATATGATGATGTGTCATTTGTACCAATTGACTTCCCTATGGAATTAATTTCGTCGATAAAATCGTTAGTAAATTGTTCACTTCTCCTTGACACTGTTCATCATGTCAATTACAAAGAGAATCATTGACGGAACATTTCGTCGATATTTTTCAGAGAGCTCTGGAACTGTTCACTTTTCAATTGTACTATTAATTATTGTTATTTACAGGTGGAATCACCAACGGATTGAAAAGTCGTTGGTGATATTTAACAGTTTTTGAAAATTTTTTATTAAATTGAAAATTTAAATTAAATATTATAGACGAAATCATCGATGGAATGGTTAGAAATATTAATATTTAATTATTTGTCGATAAAATTATCGGTAAAATGCTCTAATAAATAGAATCTCTCATTTTACAACAGACGGATCTCTTCTTCTTCTTCTTCTTCTTCTTCCCCTTATGTAAAAAACATCAACATCCATTTCTTTTTTTCTCCTCTCTCCTCTCATAAACTCATTTTCTCCTTCACTCTTAGGTATGTCTTCTTCTCTCTTTTTTTTCTTTCCTCTTCTCAGTTTTTTTTAATTAGCATACTTTATGAATTTGTTTTTTTTTTCCTCTTCTCAACTTCACTCGCAACTATATTAAGGTAAGATTTTTCTTTTTTCTTCTTTTTTGTGCTTTTTTTTCATTATATTTGTTTTTCTATTTTATTTTTAATTTTTTTGTTCTTAATAATTGTACGAATGTTGTTGTAGGATTTGTTTTTCATATGAGATCAATGTTGTTGTTTTATTTTTTGTGTTATTTATTTATTTGCAAATTTGTTTGAGTTGATTTTGTTATTTTTTTTTTTCCAAACAACTCAATTCTGAGTATCATGAAGTGTTGATTTATATTAGTTTAATTATTTTCAAGTTTTGTTAAATAGATTTTTTAAAAAATATTTTTAAATAATCACCAATGTAATTGCATACGGTATTTTTTTTGGCTATATAACAATCTTCCCGAGAGAAATACCAAAGAAATGAAGCGGGTAATTTTATTTTTTACATGCTTTTCCCGTCAGTAAATCCATCAGTAATAATATTTTTTTATTACCAATGAACTTACCGACAGATAAAAAATTACTGATGAACGATTCACCGACGGGACATTTTTGTCTGTGATTTCGTCGGTAAATTAATTGCCAACGGAATAATAGTACAAATACTAACAGAAAATTCTGTCGATAAATATAGGAATTCTAGCAATGGAAGGCCTCTAGTTTTCATGGGGTTATAAGCATGAAACCACATCAATTAAAAAAATTCTCAAGAATAAAATCGAGATGGAGATCAAATTATATAAATAATTGGTGACAATTAAAACATAAATATACTTTTATAATTTACAGATACAAAAACTTGGGTCTCATCAAATTTTTAACTTATGCAAAACCTGCTCAGCATTGATTTTTTGATTAGTTCAAAGGAGGGTAAGGTTATTTTGGTTTGGGTAGCAAATTCAAAAAAATTAAAATATAACTCAATGAAAAGCAGAGGAGAAGCGTAACAAAAGCATGTGGAAGTAGCTTCTCAAAAACCGTGTTTCATTTTGTAACTAAACAGGATAAAATCGTGGTTAAATAGAAAAGCAGACGTCAACGCATAGCCAAATGAGCTCTTAGTTGCTAGCGCATTAGATCAGAGTAACATAGTGAGAGCCTTTTTGTCTACGTCGCGTGACAATACTTTAAAAAAATCAATTTTTTATATTAAACTAATGTTTTTTAGTATTTTTATATTATTTTAATGTACTGAAGTTAAAAATAAATTTTTAAAAATAAAAAATATATTATTTCAAAATATTTATAAACAAAAAGTATTTTGAAAATAAATTACTACCATAATATCAAACAAGCTCTAAAGCTTGAGCTTCCTTCACCTTTCTGAATGACAACATTAGACGTTCGATTAAGCTGACATTCATACAAAATTAGGGAAGAGAAGAATCAAGCTTGCCAAGTTATCATTAAAACTCCATTTGATATTGCATTCTAAATGGAGGGTGGGCAAATTTTGAAAAAACAATTGCTTGAAATTAATATTTTTTATGTTTTCGGATTGTTTTGAAGTGCTGATATCAAAAATAATTTTTTTTAAAATAAATAAAAATATTATTTTAATGCATTTCAAGCGAAAAGAACTTTGAAAAGTAATCGCTACCATATTCTCAAATACTCCCAAAATCATGAAGACAACAATGCCTGTGAAGCGGGTTTAAATTGAAGCCAAAATCAAGGCCAATGGTTACCCGTACAATTACAAAACCTAAACAATAAAAAAAAAAAGCCTCAAATGGTGGTTTTATCATATTTTTGTTTATGAAAATTTTAAAAAAATGGAGTTGATTTTGTATTGCATATAAAGTGTTTGTTGAAATAATAAGTTTTAGGTTCTTTCTTAGTTTCTGGCAAAGTTGTAATATTAGTTAGTTTGATGGGAAAAAAATATAATATTGTAATGACTCTTTAGTTATCAAATAAAAAATAAAGACAATTATGTAAATAATAAGATATTTTTGTTGACATTTTTTTTAAAATGTTAAATGTTAGCACACATATAAAATTCAAGAAGTAAAGTGTAATTTTTCCTAAAATAAATCATCCATTAACGTCAAACTTTATTTTAGTTTTGGTTTTGACTAAAAATATATGGAAAACTAGTGGACATAAATTCAAAGTTATAAATTTAGTTTTTGTTCATGTAAAATAACTTATTTGAAAAATTATTTTTTAAAAAATAAATTATATTTCATTGTTTAATAAGGTTAATGAAAACCACTTGAAAATAATTGTTTGGTATTTGATATGTATGAAAGGATAAATGTTATAAAGGAAAAGATAAATGTTAATTAATGATAAGACATATGGTTTAATAACAAATTTCATGCATATTTAGAGTCAACCATGTTTAGAGTCAAATTTAATAACAAATTAATGATATAGGGTCTACAATGTAATAACAAATTTCATTAAGCATATCTTACCTAATAAAACAAGTTTATAAGATCATTTGATTTTTTTTCCCCTTATACAATCAACCATGTTTAAAGTCATTTTATATAGAGATTATCAATATGACTTAAAACAAGGCTTAATTGCTAAAATATGTTCGACCAAATTTCTATCTAAACCAGGTATTTCATGATAATCCCATAAAAATAATAATATATATAAGCATGTAGTAATGCTACTAGTTCCTTGTAAAGTTATTATATCATGCTTGCACTTATAAAGGTTGGTTTACGCTTCTCTTCAATTTCTAAGCTAGCTTTAATGAACATATTATGAACTTCAACATCTTTATTATCCACTTTTGAATTTATCATGTTTCATACTCTAGGTCATCTTCTTCCTATTATAGATTATTTAGCCTTTAAAAATCTATTGTAGTCACTTTATGCATGCTATCTTTTAACTAATAGTGAAGTTAATATGTCACTCATATTATCCATATTGATAAATTAGATTAAATCAACATCATCATTGCTATCCTTAAATTATCCACAAATATTTTATAATTTTTTAGACTATTTTAATTGATTCATTCGGGAACCAAAACATTAAAGCCTAATGTAAAGATAATGGCACTCATATATTAGTATGTATCTAATCTCCCTCAGGTAAGGTGTTGTATCTTGTCCTTATTTTTACTATAAAGAAAGTTATGCTAGAGGTCTTAAACCTAACAATTAGGTATACCTATAATACCCTCATGGTATCTCTTATGCCCCTTACAAAATCTAATATGATCAATTCTAATAAGATCATGTCAGCCTTATAACAATTAACCTTTGTGATTTAGTTCTTAAGCATAATATTTAGTGAGGTAACATTCTTAATTAGAACCTTTTACACTAGTACATCATTAAAGTTAGATGCAATGCTGGCTTATAGAAAGTGAGTCATAATTATTGTTTAACTATCAATTTAGATTAGTTAACTTTAACAACTTATGCATTCTATTTTGCAATGTCTTCGTAATTGTTGCTACCTATTTTTTTACCTTATTTTTTTTAAAAAAAACCAAAAATAGCAACCAAACAAAAACAATAAATAAAAGCCCAAAAATATATTCTTGACATATTTGCATCATTTTCAACGTCTTTTTCAAGGAATATAAAATATGAAAAATCAAAAAAAGAAAAAAAATCATTTTATTTTTTTATGACCTATTTGTAATTGTGGAAGGAAAAAGGCCAATTCTAAAATTGAAAAACCTCTCATCAAGCAACCAAATTTCTAATAAGATGGTCCACAATTATTTTTCTTAATCTAAAGGTCCATTTTTTTTTGCTTTCCCTCCAAGTTATCAAACGCCTAGTAAAGATTTATTCTTGAAATCTAATGGTTGATCTTGCTTTGCTTTGCCTTTAAACCAAAGAAGTTCTTACCTATAAATAAGTAGTTACATACACACAAAAAAGGAGAGAAAGGAATTTGAGAAGAGAATTGGTTAAAAAAATCACCCACACACCAAAACACTCTCTCATCTACTAACACACAAAAGACACCAACACAACACAAAAAACCCCTAGCCCAAAAAAACCTAAACCTAGCCATTAACTTCCTTTTCTTTTTGTTTTCTCTCTGGTTTGCTATCGTGACCCCTCAGCGCAGCTTCTCATCACTAGACCACTGCCTCTTCCAACACACTAACACTACACATCCCCCATCACTAATCCAAAACACCACGCTATACACATCTACTTCCCTCTCTATTGTCAAGACAACTATATATGTCGTGTCCCGTCTTATAACAGCCTTAACCTTCAACCAACTATTGAGACCCACCATTAATATTGTCAAGCTAGCAACCATCCACTAGTCATAAAAACCCAGCACCAGTTGCAACCAAGTTCAGCCGAAGCCTTTCCCCAAGACACCATATTCTCTTAAAAAATCAAAACCAGCCTCCTCCACTGTGGGAGACATCAACAGACCTTACCAACAACTTCATACTTTACCATGCCTCTCCTCCATTATTGATTGTTGAAACAACCAAAAAGGAAAATAAAAAAAATGAGAAATAGACCCATGAACTAGATCTGAAAAAAAAAAGGAAAGATAAAATCAATCGTTTGTGTTTTTCTTAGCTTTACAGGTGACGATATATGACATCGTTGTTAAAGACGTGAAGAGGAAGAGGAGATCTACCCGATCCACCCATTTTTGCTTCACCTATGACAACATGTGGGTTCACGCGCTACTAGTGGTGGTGGCGCGTTAGACCCATGCACCGCTATTGTTCTTGTAATTCCAGGGGCTTCCCAACACTGTTCCTGAATTCTAGCAACTTCTCCAGATTATTTTGTGAATTTTAGGAGGCTTATTTTTATGAATTTTAAAAGTTTGATGTGCATTTTATTTATTTTAAAATTTTAAATTGTTATTGTTTATAAACATACAATTGAGGGGTAAGTAAGCAAAAATATAGTAAAAAAAAAAGAATGTGTGTGTGTGTTGCACTTTTTTATTAATTTTTTTGTTGTGTTAAATAAATGTTAAAAAAAGATAAAAAAATTAATTAACCCAAATGTTTTAATTGTATACGACTAGATTCTAAAATATTCATGTATATTTTATACGAAAAAATAACAATGTATCATTATACTTTGAAAAATACAAAAATTAGTTAATAGATATTATAACAAATTTGTGATTATCCATTAAGATTTGGCCAAAATTTCAAATAAAAACCTTTTTTTTTATTTCTTGGCCTTTATGATAGTTAGGTTTTAACTTGAGAAGATAAGAATCTCCTTACTGAGAAAGACTTTTTTTAAACCTTAGACAAACTTTTCTAGGCTTTAGAATAGCTAGGTTTTAACTTGATGAGATAAAGATCTCCTTACCGAAAAAGATTTTTCTCAAACCTTAAATAGACTAACGAATAAAAACACAACTTAGAACAAACAACAAAGCAGCTTACAATAGATAGGGTGCACTGAGGGTGATATGTCTTCTCCTTGCACAACCAATCCCCTTACTCAAACTCTCGCAGACCATTAAGTTTTTTCGTAACTATAATACTAGGTGAAAACTTCCTTTTCTTTTTTTACTGATAAAGGACAAAAATTTATTATCCTTTCCACTCATATCTATGTTGACTATACTAATCCAGGAGGATAATAGTCGCGATTTCGTACACATGTAACAATAGTCACTATCTAATAAGGCAACTGGATAGGCATGCCTTCGAAATAGTATGGCAAAGTATTGGTTGATGTAACTCTTTCATGGTTACTTACTTTTGTTTTAGAAGGTTTCTTAAGTTCCTTGTCCTTTAATGCACTATATTCATTTATATATTGTATTAGAACTGAAAATTCTAGCTGTTTTTCATCTTGATACTATATATGGTCATAAAAAATTCCAAATCACCCTATATCATGCAATCATTTAAAATCTACCTTTTTAGTTTGAGGTTGACTACTTTTCATAGCCTTTTTCACTATCATAGCAATGCCTTTGTTTACTTTCTTGAAGATTTCTTTTTATCATTTATTTCTTTGTAAATATTGATATATTATAACCTTTTAAGGCAATGACGACATAGGGACTGACTAGTATTACTAGTTCGTACAAGAGATTTGATATCTTATAGAATGTTAATCCTTCAAGGATACCTTGTTTAAACAATCTAATTAGTGAATGAGGTTGTTTCTTTTTTACTAATTTGTCGGTTTATGTAGTATCTATTACCTAATTCTAAAGCAAAGTGTATAGTGCTTTCTCTCTCTTTATCAATGTGTTTAGGCATTGCATCCTCCTAAACTAGGCTTTAGAAAATTATTTTTATTTTCATCTTTTAAATGTAGTAAATGTTGATGATAGGAGAAAAGATAATCCTCCTTCCTAATACTAAACTTGGATGATTTCTGATATTGTTGGCGGGTGAGTCAGTCATTTCTAACCTTTTTAAAAAACAAAGTTTGATTGACTAAAAGAAAGGCCTTAGTTAGTCATAAATGATAGTACTGAGAAAAAGTACATAAAACATGGAAAAACTAAAATGATGCTTCGATAAGCCTAAGATGTACCTTATAATAAGGTTTATAGATGCCTTATATATATGGTCTTTATTTTTTTTTCAACGATTGATATAAGCTAATGTGGAGCTTCTTCAAACTCTTTATTGAAGTTTGAGTCAATCAATAAGTGAGTATTCATGATAGTATCTAAATAGTTACCAAGGTAAGTCCCCGTTAGTAGTTTATTTTCTAATCATTTTGTTAACAACTTTTTATAATAAAAAACATCATCTATGATGGATTTTTAGATCTTTTTATGACCAGAAGCTATTCTCTTTTAATTGTTTGCACTAATTGTTCCTCTGGTATAACAATGATGATTTTACCTGTATTTTTTTAGGAGGCATGTTTTAATGGTTTTTAGAATATATTTTAAATCTTTTTCTTCACTAGGTGTGCCAATCTATATGTTTCAAATTAATTTTTTTTAGGACCCGTAACGAGGTGACAACAACCTATAATGAAATAAAATAGAGACTTCAAGTCTCGGACGCTTAGCAAGGGCAGCCTATTTTAAAAGCATTATCTATAAAGAAAACACATGAGTCTTAATAAAAAAGATGATCACAAGAATTAAAGTGCAATTAATAAAGAAAAAAATAAAGAGAAGGTAAATAAAAAAATATATTTCAAATAGAACCCTTTAGAGGGAAAAAGAAAGACAAATAAATTGGTGAAAATGAATATCGAGGGTTGACTATCATTTACAATAGTATCTACCATGTTTATATTGTTATAAAGTTTGAATCCTACTTACATAGATAATTTTAATCCTATACATATATCGGTATCAAATAAAGATGTTTATTGAATCTTAATGCAAGATAAATTCCCCTTTTATTGATATACACGTGAATCTTGGTCTAATATCTAACTTCTAATTAATTATTATGTTAAGGACCTTATTCTGAATAGATTTATATCTCTTTGGTTATGTGTGCATTAAAACTTATAGATCAATCGCTTTCTTTTTATCGATAATGACTTCTAATTGTTTGGATAATTGGTCACTTCTTCAATACTTATTGGTCAAAATCGCAAGTGCACGAATCGTAACAAGTAATAAAATAAATATGTGGGGTTGACCATCATTTACAATAGTATCTAGCCATGTTTATATTTTTATAAAGTTTGAATCCTACTTACATAGATAATTTTAATCCTATACATATTTATAAATTACTAATAACTATCAAAATTTCTTAAATTATAATCTATTTGAAAAATTGAATGATATAGTTTACTAAATAAATAATAATAATTAAAAACAAACAACCAATAATTAAGTAATATTGAATTCAATTTTAATAGATTCTAGAATTTCTGACTCACCATAACTATTTCTATGCAAATTTTCTCAATTGAATTATTTATTCTTATAGTTGATAATCAGGTTTCTAATTTAATACTAATCTCTATCGAGCATTAATGAAATATTTCAACAAGCAAACTCCATACATCTTTATGAGAATTTTGGACTTGTCAAAATTCATTAAGTAACATAAAACAGGTTCTATAGGTATCTCTATCCTATAGATGCCTTATGGTATTTCAAATAATGACTAAAACAATGATCACTTCTCAATCTCAAATTGAATCCCAAATCATGCAAGCTTTGCACATAGAATGAAACACTCAACAACTAGTGGATTAATTCAATCAAAGAAATTGTTCACATATTCATAACTAGGTTTCATAAAAAAAATCCCAGAATAAGAGACTACTCCATAGACTCCATAGCTAAATTAAAGAGAAACAATCTTGATAAAATAAACACCACTCAATAGTGGAGGATGACAGTAGAAAAGTTGGATGCCTTGAAGTCTGTCGCTGCCTCTTTTTTTTCCTGTTCAGTTCTATTTTTATCTCTTTTTGCGACGCCTCCTATCTTTCGTAATGTATTTAGGGTTTCTAAAATCATCCTTAGTTTCTGCCTAAAAAGGTGTGTATGTGTGTGTGTGTGTGTTCTGGCTTTATCCTCCATGGGAAAGGAAGTCAGGTTCTTCTCTGTCTCGAATTCTTTCCCTTCCTGATATTGCGGGCCAAATTTGGAGCAAAAAACATGCAAATGAAGACTTCTCTATTTCTAGAATAATTGTAGAAAATCAAATTTTATTTCTAATGAAACTAATCTTGCAATTTGTAGATCTCTAGAACTCGAGATATGAGCCAAAAGCCGAGATAGTGTCTGGGTCGCGGGAACTTCAAGTCTGATTCGGACTCTGTCTTTCAAATCGCTTTTTGGGCTTCACAGCAGCAAAACTGAGTTTTATGCTCTTCATATGATTTATAGGCCTATGTCTCATCGTTTCAGAATGGTAAAGAACGCCTGAAACAGAGTTGTGTAACTCCTATTACAACCTAAAAATTAATTAGTGCTCAACTTTAATTCCAGATTCGTCCTACTCCAATAATTTAGTACTTGAAAAACACGTTGAATCTCTAAGAAGTGAATAGTTCTCAAAGGCATCTAAAATCCTAATCAACTTGTGAGACACTTACAAAATACTTCAAAATAAAGCAAGAATAATTGAAAATATATATGTAATAAATTTTCTTATCAACACTATTTGTGGATAAGGATTCTTCTAACTTAGTCAATTCATATAATTCACGATCAATTTTACCTCTCTTCTCATGTTTTATGGTGAACAATAAGTGTTCTCTACATTAGATGTATTTTATTTTAGGTGTAAATAAATTAATTGATAATTTATGTTAACCTGGGGAGTTTTTTTTTTCCAATAATTAAGCAATTGTTTGGTGTACTTGACAATTCAGGCAAAGTACTTTGGAACCCAGGGCCAAGTAATACAATTGTGCTCGTTTGGTAACGTGGCTGCGGGTGAGGTTCACCGGCATCCACGCTAATAAATGTTTGGTTAAGAAAATAAAGTGCTTTCAGCACGTATGACCCACATGGCACCGCAAGTTTCAGAGAAGCTGGGAGAAACCTCAACTGTGGAGCATCGCTCCACTGTAGCGCTATTCACTAAAGTGAACAGTTTTTTTATATATATTTCAAAAAACCAGTGCGAGTGAATTATTCACTCACACTGTTCATATGAAAAGTTTAGTTTTTTTTTTAAAAAAAACCAGTGCAGTTAAGTGATTTTCCTAGCACTATTCACGTGAACGTAAACAATATATATATTTTTTTCAATTTAATTTAAGGTGAATTAAATTTACTCGTACTGTAATCTTAATTTTATTCCTGATAATATTTTGCCTAATTTTATTGCATGCTCAAAAAATCATGAAAACTGTAGTTCTTGTCGAATGAATTTTGTACGTAATGAAATTGTAATTTTTTTTAAAAAAATTGAGTTTTACTTGAAAAAATAGTATTTAATATTATTTAATAACACTATATAAATTAGAAGGATATCGCATGATGACGTAGCATTTGTGGAATTTGATCGCAATTCCAATTATGTTCTTGCCGGGTCCGACCAAGTTAAAAAAAATTCAGTTTTTATTTTTATTTTAATTGTGTTTTATTTAAAAAAATAGAAGGAGATCGCTTGATGACGTAACAAAAAATTCAGTTTTTGTTGTTGCGTGCTTAAGAAACCATGAAAAATATAGTCATTGTAATAATAGATTTCATATGTGATGACATTGCATATAGTTTAATGGAATAATAAAAAATATTTGATATCAATATTATTTATTTCATGATGTAATAATAGTAGTTAAATCTACAGTATTTAAATTAAAAATATTTTTTAATTATTTTATAACCTCAATTTGAAAAGTATTTTTTTAACCAAACATATTAAACTACTTTTTGTTCAACCTCAATTTCAACCACAGTTTTAACCAAACATATATTTTTTCCAAACCAACCTCAACTAAAAGTACTTTTTATAAAACAATTTTTTTAAAACTACAACCACAACAGCAACCGCAATATCTAACACACCCGAAGTTGGAAGATTCACATGTCCTAAGTTAAGTTTAAAAAACCTTTTAGTGTTTTGGGTTTTGCTATGCAACATAACTCAATACTTTTAATAAATTTTAAAAATATTTTGAGTTTGGTTTAGCAGTCAGACCCAACAATATTGGGTCTCGCTACCAAGACAGACCCAATAAATTTTGACAAAAAAAGCAACATTGCCAGCTGCAATTCTTGACAAAAACGCAGTAGATGAATGTTGTGTTTAATATTATTAATATAATTAATAATATTAATTATAATTAATGATAATATTATTATTTAATGATAATAATAATTATAATAATTTTACCTTACAAATCAAATCTATGGTTGTTTTTCAAAATTAATGATATATTTTTTAAATTTATTAAATATGATATTAATAATATTAATTATAATAAAAATAATAAAATTTATAATACAAATAATAATATTTTTAATATTAACAATATTAATTATAATAAACATAACAATATTTCTAAGACAAATAATAATATTAACAAAAATAAAAATAAAAATATTTATAAGAAAAATAATAAAATTAACAATAATAAAATTAAAAATATTTTAATACAAATAATAATATTTTTTAATATTAAAAATATTAATTATCATAAAAATAATAATATTTTTAATACAAATAATAGTATTTTTAATATTAATAATAATATTTTTAATATTAATAATATTAATAATATTAATAATAATATTAAACTTACTCAAATTTAAGTGGGTCGGCCTTCAAATCTAGGTCTGAGAGCTTTGGGTCCCTCTTGAATGTCAGATCCAAAATCCTTGAGTCTGGTTGCAATCCTAACCCATTAGAGTTGGGTGAGAACGCCTAATCCAAGTGTCTTGGGCTAAGATGAGCTGCAAAACCTAAGGGACTTGGGTCTGCTTCTCTGCCACTCCCAAGCAACTTCTGTCAGACATCCCTTTACAATCCCAAGTTTCTTGGGTCTGGAGGGCACCAGACTCAAGTTAATAATAATAATAATAATTAGTTTTACCTTTTAAATCAAATCAATGTTTTTTTTACAGTAATAAAATTTATTTTAAATGTAATAATATTAATGAATTTAATAATATTTATGACATTAATAATAATATTAAACTTATTTAGCCTAAATTTTTATAGTTTTTAATCTCTTCAAATAAAACTCATTTTTTTTAATAGTAATAATATTTTTCTTCAAATTTAATAATAATAATTTTACCCTTCAAAATTAACGATATATTTTTAAAATTTTTTAATTATGATATTAATAATATTAATTATAATAAAATTAATAATAAAAATAAAAAAAGATTTTTAATAATAAAAATATCAATTATAATAAAAATAATAAGATTTATAAGACAAATAATAAAATTTTTAATATTATTAATAATAAAATTTAAAATATTTATAATACAAATAATAATATTCTTGGGTATGGCTGCGCAGCCAAACCCAGCCCCGTTTTGAAGTGTTTTGGGTTTGGCTGAACCAGACCCAATACTATTAGGTCCTGCGGGGCAGGAGGGCCCAACCCTAATTTTTTTCTTTAAAATATTGTGAATTAATGCAGTATTTTTTCACATGATTGTTTTTATGAATTTTTTTTCAAAATTAGTTTTGTCGATTTTTTTTAATATTGAGTTGGTTAAAAATTATAATTACAATAAAACTAAATCATATGGGGAAAGCGTTGTTGTTTTCCTCACAAAACACTGTAGATTGCTACAGTATTTCTCTAAATGGTTTTTTTATGATTCTTTCTAAAATTATCTTCGTCGATTGTATTAGGGAAAACACTGTAATTTTTCTCACAAAACATTGTCAATTGCTACAACGTTTTTTCTCATGGGTTTTTTTTCTTCCAAAATTATCTTTGTCAAAATTTTTTTAATATTAAGTTGGTAGAGAATTTAGCTTTGTAATTTTTTTTGCTTTTTATTAACAGAAAAGCTAAATCATGTAGCAAAAACACTGTATATTTTCTTACAAAACACTGTAAATTGCTGCAAATCATTTTGTTCAGTCTCTAAGTTTTTGATCACAAACATAATTTTTTTTCCTTCATTAAATATTGGCTCTATCATACCATTAGTTTCTATTACTTATCTAGTGTTGGTTCACAATTATAACATTATCAAGTACATTTGTTTTATAAGCCCGCAGCAGCGCGTGAGCATGCCATCTCGTTCATTCTAAAACAAAGATTACGATGACTTGCTATTATAAGATTCTTAATTCTGAACCCTGAGGAGCAGCTCAACTGGTCGGGTCTTAGGTTTACTTTTCAATGATCACGAGTTTGAGTTCTCTCAGGACCACTGGAAGTTTACATAATTGTTAACTTTAGGGTCCGCGTGATTAAATGAGATACGTGCAAGCTGACCCGAACACCCACGTTAATAAGAAAAAAAAAACATTCTTAATTATGAGTATAAACTTTAAGATCAGCATTAACACTCTATGGATGGAGAGGAGCGTGTTCTTAAAATCATTACTGTTGAAGAAAAAGAATGGTAGTTGAGAAATCTTGAAAGATTGAGGACCCAATCATGATAAA
>Ga0325402_1002639_pt1 | contig 15821 bp, 7 predicted proteins | sample PopdelMetagenome_22_FD_207212 | JGI IMG/M metagenome (GOLD analysis project Ga0325402, IMG submission 207212) | Populus deltoides microbial communities from Bellville, Georgia, United States - Xylem-PdKOR-R3 | ecosystem: Host-associated > Plants > Phyllosphere > Stem > Wood/Secondary xylem... | reverse complement strand
AAAAAAAAAAAAGACACATGCATCATTTAGAGAGATTTTAGATATTAATAGACATATTTTAAATCTTTTGGTAGAAAAACAAATGCATCTTGAAAAAGAAATACCTAGAGACAATGGAGTTACTCCAAGCCAAAAAAAAAAACAAATTTCTTATATGAACAACATGTTTCGTAACAACCACAATAAAAAATATTTAAACTATTTTATATTCATACCTTTCAGATTTAGATTAACTTGAAGTAAAAATCAATACTAAATTAGAGTTTAAATTTGTACTTTTCGCATTTAGGTATATTGTAATAAAGCTTAACATGGATGAGCAAACTTGAGGCAACGTATTTCTACGGCTTAGAGTTAAAGGGTAATGCTCTGACTTCACTGCGACTTGGAATCCGTTGTCCACATAGGTTGTTTTACCAACCTCCAAGCACACTCTTAGGACGATTCATAGGGTGTTTGTGAATATAGTTTTAATTATTTTTTAAAATATTTTTTATTTAAAAATATATTAAAAATATATATTTTTTTATTTTTAAAAAATTATTTTTAACATTAACATATTAAAATAATTTAAAAACACAAAAAAATATTAATTTACAATAATAAAATTTAAAATTTTAAAAATATTTTTAAAATATAAAAACAATCCAGTTACAAACTCAATGATAAATAGTATAGAAGGGTGGGGGTTACCCTGTTGGAAATCAAACAAAGGAAGGGGATTCCTTCACTGCTCAGTTCTATCCTATCATTATTTCCAAGTTGGAGCAATTACTGTAACAGAACTAAACAAAAACATCACCGAGTTTCAATTGCAATCTTAATATTTTTGAGACAACAATGGCAACAAGCGTTTATGTTTTATGATTTGGAGTTTTTTTAGCAGGTAAAGAACACTTGAAATGCATATAAAAAAGACCCGGCTAAGATTACTTTCACAAATGCCAAGGCATAGACAATATATCAGCGAAAGCCTCCTTAATTTACCTTTGTACTTTCTTGTTTCTTAACGTGCTCAAACCAGTCATTAAAAAGGGCAGTTTAACCGATCAAACAGACAAGTGTTCCAGAAATTATAATGTTCACTGATACCAGTGGAAGAAGAAAAGAGAAATTAGATTTCTTTGGTACGGCAAGAATCTTAATCCACTTCGCTAAATGCAAACTCCTGACTAATGTAAAAAGCACACTTCGTAAAGCACTTCCGAGGAGAGAGAACTGTGTTTTAAGCTAAACAAAGAATATTTTAGTACTAGACAGAATGAAGAAAAGAACTTAATGCTGCACCAAAGGATAAAACGATATCAGATTGAACCGCTCATGACACAAAAGACAGAATACAGCAGTAACGACTCAAGCTCCATCATTCTGTTGGAATGGCAGCATAACATGGTGAAAAGAAAAAACAACTTATCCAATATTGGGGGACTTGTCAACTATGTGATAATGTACTTCTGAAGACATGGCTTTATGTAGAGCTTAATGGCAAGATAACATTCCACAATCGTATCAAGCACCTGAATGTTTATGACTTTGGTTGTTTGAGCAAAGGAAAACAAAAGATCAGAGACGGGAAGAGTTTGTTTGGAACCGCACCCTTTTTCTGCTATGCTAAATCATTCTGCTATAAAGTGAGCTTCAAGCTTGCTCGCTTGACAAAATTACCAAGAGTGTTGAGAAAATGTTATGGAGGTGTGCATCAAATGCACTTCCCCATGAACCTGAACCCATCAGTAAGGGAAATGGTGCATGCCATGAATACAACAGCATGTATGCAGACACAGAGGGAACAAAGTATAAGGTTCCCAGACCTCAAACAGCAATGCAACCTAGGAAACCAAGGCCGACGTTGCAAGATGGTCACCTAGAAACCAAAGCCAGCAAGTCATTCAGGCTGAAAACAAACCTATTGTAGCTAGCTTCCTTGAAAACAGGACCTATTGTACAGAATTATATCTCCGAGTGTGTAAACACCAAGGGGACAGGAATCTAAGTCTGATTGATGAACTATGGCCATGTGATCATAGAAAAGAGAAGGTAAAAAAAAGAAGTAAAGATACAGTGATTCCAGAGCAATGATATTGGCCTACTGGGCGTGTAAAGATGTCTCATGATACAACAAATTTCTTTTAGTTCATGGACATGCATGGAAACTCAAACATTTGTCATATCAAAATACAACGCTATACCAGAAAGCAATACTAGAAGAAAACAAGCATCAACTTTTCCAAGAACCATCTAAAACTGTAAATTAAGAGTTTCCTGATACAATGCGTACCCACTCTCATGTGATCCATCTTCATGTCATTTGAGAACCATCTTCAAATTTCTTTGGTCATTCTCCATCATCACCACCAGCACAGAATTTAACTGATTATATATCCCTTACTATCACTATCACAGTCTAGATTGATACCCCTCACACATCACACAGGTTACAGAAGCTCCTTGAAAGCTGTGAATAAGCACCATTGTGGTCCCAGAAAAAAAACTTTTCTTCGTGTTGACTTCTCTTGTTGGTCAAACATCTGCAGGCAAATAGTCTGAGATTATTATTTCTGAAAGAACAAAAATTAGAAAGCAAAAGGAGAGAATGAAAAAAAGCAGCCGCATTAGACATGCATGCTGATAGGATAGCAAGGCAAACTGTGAAAAAGAAGGATAAGGTCATTTAGGGTTATTAATTCTCTGATAATGGTGAAAAGGAATTGGTATAAAAGATGATACTGCAAGAGACAAACCAGTATCCATATTGGCTCACATTTGGAGTAAAACAAGAAATAAAATTCCCACCAATCAGTATTAATCGATTCAGAATCAAAACCAAGCACAATAACCAGTTGATATCAGAACTTGTTAAAATTTTAGGTAGAAACTATTTTCAGGATGGTATCACTTCATAATGCATAACTTTGTAGCCATATGAATGGTAAGAATGAGCTAGGCTATCACCTTAAACAATAAATATATCACAGAGACAATAAAAACCAAAAAGTTGTGGAAAGAGATTGAATTAATAGTTAAAAACTAAAAGAAATGTATTGCTTGATCAACATGCAGTTTATCCTTACGTTCAATCTTTAAACTAAATCATTTCCCACTACATTCCTCACAGTCGAAACTGCTCTAAGAGCATGGGGAAAGACCTAAAAACAAACTAAATAAGCAGTTGGCGCAACATGCATGTAGATGTAGAACGAGCTTTCAAACGTGTCAGTATACATTCATTGAACAGAAAATTAAACATTTGCCACTGAAAGCCTGTTTATTTGTGCACTTAAGCCAAATCTAACCCGCATTTCACAACCAAATTACTGTTAACACCAGCAGAATTGCTAAAAAAATGAGCATAAACAAGTTCATTGAGCACTTCGGTCCAAGTAACTCAAAACTGTACTTTATTTACTCCCCAAAGGCACAAACCACTCTATGAAAACTAGAAAAAGAAATGAAGCACAATGGCATTTCACAGATAAGGTTCTTTTTAAGAAGTTTATTTAACATGTGCAGAGATTTCTTACTGGATCGATATCGCGAAATGGGAATCTCCCGGAGTTCACGCTCGCTACACAAATATTTACCAAGCCGGGCCATCACAGCAAACCCAGTACCATTAACGACCCACCATGTTATCGAGGAAGGCCAGCCTCCATATATGATGCATATAAACAAATGGATGATAAAGAGGGTGGCTGAAAAATCTAAGCACTTCTTTGACCTCTCAATCAAATACAGCATATACCCAGCTCTACATAAAAACAAAAATATACACACAAAAAAAGAGGCAAAACAACAACAATTAAAGGCAAAACAAAACCCAATTAAGAAAAAAAAAAACTAAGTATAACATAAATTGAATTACCCAGCAAAGGAGGAAGGGAGAAGGGAGGCAATGACACAGCGACCGGTGACAGTAGACGTAGTGATAGTGGCGAAATCAAAGAAATAAACGAGAGTCAAGCGAGAGACTCGAGTGCCAACAAGAAAAGATAAAAAGAAACCAAGAGTGAGGTAGTAAAGGCACTGAAGGCATACGATTTGGGCTGCTATTAGCCATGGATCCCATACCTCTGCACCATAGAACATGACGACTCTTTTCTAACCAAAAATCAAACAACCCTATTTATATATAATTAATTCTATTTTCCAGATTTATAACATTAAAGAAACGGTTGGTTGATTTGGCGAGTAGAAAGATCAGATCCGATTGAGCAATTGAAATTCTGTTGACGAGATTTGAAACCCTATATTTTTTTTATTTTTAAATAGACGAGGAGGGAAAAGAAGGGATAAAATTCAAGAAGAAACAATCCTTCTGCTTCTTCAATTTTTGTTCAATTTTAAGAAAAAGACTTGAGAGGCTCTCTCTCTCTCTCTCTCTCTCTCTCTCTCTCTCTTCCTGTTACTGTTTTTCACTTTTTATTTTATTATCTGTACAGTGTTAAAGAGAGGGGGAGAAAAAACGAGGGAGAGTGCTAGTTTGTTTTTTTTTTTTCCTTGTTTAATTCGTTATTTAAAAATGTGTTTTAAAATATATTTTACTGGTAAAATTATTAAATTGCTACTTTTAGATTTTTTTTGTAGTTTTAATATATTAATATTAATTTTTTTAAAGGAAAAACCTGCAACTTGTACCATTTTTTCAAATATATAAAAAAAGATTTTTCAAAGTTTTTTATAAATAAAAATATATTAAAATAATTTTTTTATTTTTTAAAATTTATTTTTAATATAACATTAAAACAATTTAAAAATACTAAAAAAATTAATTAAAATAAAAAAAATTAAACTTTTATAAAATAAAAAATAAAAAATTCAATCACTAACAAAATCTGAACCCAACTAAACTAACTAGCTTCAACCGGCAACGAGCCAGTTGCGCCCTCTGGCTGCTGCCTTTTCTGGGTAAGAGGTAAGAGGAGAATTTAAGGGTTTCTTTAAAAAAAAAAAAAAAAACCACAGTGATTCAATGCATGAGATTCCTTTAAAAATAAAATAAAATGTTAAACACATTAATCTATTAAATATTCTACGTCAAGTTAAGAACATTTAGCATGCCTGTTGGCACTGGCAACCCAAGTTGACAGCCCCATAACAAAGTTACGAGTTGATTTAGAACATAAAAACCATTCATTAATTTGTTTTATTTTCTACCAAGATCTATTGTAAAATATCATATTTAAATAATAGAACATGTATTCAAAATCACAGTATGATGATCCTGCAGATCACAGGATTGAATTCAACTTTAACAAGTAAAAGCAATTGGACACAGTAAACAGAGATTACGAACAAGAATTTCCTCAATGTTATGCCTAGGGATCACATTCATACAACAACTTGGTTTACAGGAAAAATATATATATATCGTAGGGGAAGGATGTAAAAACAAAGAAACAGCTCAACAAACAAAACTATCATGGCAATATTTCAAGCACTACTTCATTGCGAACTAGCCCTTCTCCTTCTAGTTCTACCACTTCTCTTTGCATTCACTGTGACCTTCTCTTCAGCTTCAGTTCCCTCTGACTTCTCTTCATTTACAATAGTGCTCGATGAATTTGTTGTTTTACTCCTTGATCGCAAGTCTTCAGCTTCGGTTTTCTGTCTCTCCTGTTCATTTACAGCAGTGTTTGAAGAACTTATTTTACTCCTTAATCGCAATATTTCACCCTTAGCAGATGCCAATTCTTCTCCAAGTTTCTTTCCCTTTCTGTCCAAACCCTCCCTTTCCTTCCCAAGCCTCACCACAATGTCATGAGCATCTTCCATATTCTCTTGGGCCTCTTTGGCTGCATTCTTCTGCTCAGTTAGGGATTTGTAAATCACCTGCTTCTCGTCTTCAAGGCTAGAAATTCGAGAATTAGCTGTCTCCAGCTCTCCAGAAAGTATCAAAGCATTTCGGTTCATCTCATCAAGGGATTTAGTGGCCTCTTCTAGATCTGCTTCAAGTGATTTTCTTGACTCCTTGTCCTTCAACATTTGCTTCTCCAAGTTCTGCAATTCTTTATTCAAAGAAGAAACTATATTCTTCTCTGCTTTTAATTCAATGGCTGCGACTTCTGCTTTCTTGTACGCATCCACCAACTCCTTTTGTAAGCTATCTCGATTTTCAGTCACCATTTCCAGATCTTGTGACATAACTTGCAGCTCCTCTTTAGTTTTCCTCAATTGTTCCTTCATTGCTGTAAGCTCACTGGCTAACAACTCACCACTTTGTTTTGCCTTCTCAACACTCTTCTGCAGGGTTTCTGTAACTTCAGCAAACTCAGCCAGAATCCTTGAGACCTCAGCCTGAAGCTCAGTGCACTGGTTTTGTGAATGCTCGAGCTGTTCTGACAGATCAGAGGCCTCCTCTCTCAACTTCTCAAGGGCTTCCTGGGTGATATGGAGCTCATCTTTTAGATTCTTGGCATTGCTCACTTCATCATCAAGCATTCTTCTAAAATCATTCCTTTCCAGAGTCAAGTCCTCAATCCTTGCTTGGTTGCCACTTGCTTCATTCAAAGCAACCTCAAGCTTTTCCTTCAGCACGTGAAGCTCATATTCTCTCTCTCTCAATAGTGTAGCATCCAGGGCAGCCTTCTTTTCAGAGGATGATTTCAGATCATTGTACTCCTCCTGAATAGTATTAAGCTGCCTACTAGATTCATCTCTCTCAACAATTAAAGAACTGATCTTTGAATTTAATTCATCCACCACAGAATTCCTCATTTCTAGTTCCTTTTTGTTTCTCAGTAGTTCATCTTTCAATCCTTTGATCTCTGAGCATGCTTTCACTAGTTCACCATTTGTTTGCTCATGCGTGTAATTCAAGTTCTTTAGCTCCAATTCCTTCTCAGCAAGTGAAGAGCTGAGATTTTGAGCATTATATTCCTTGTCCTTGATCTCCGAACTAAGCAAGCTGATCTTATCTTGTAAGGCTTCAATCATGCTGAGTTTTTCCTTCAACAGTTGTTCAAGAGCTTTTTTATCTTCCCCAGCTTTTGAGAGGTTGGTTTCTAGACCCTCTGCTTGAACTCTAAGCTCCTCAATTATTCTTTTCTCGTTTTTTAGCTCCTGTCCTAACCCTGTGATTATACTGTTTGCCGAGTTTAGCTGGCTCAATAAAAACCGTTGTTCCTCCTTTGCCTTCTTCTGTTGCTTCATCTGTTCTTCCTGTTCATTTAATAGCTTTGATTCAAAGTTTTTCTCCAAGGATTCAATGGTAGCTTCTTTTTCTTTCAGTTTAGATATCATCTGTGCTCAACCAGTGCATGTGTTAATTAAAACATATAACCATTAAAAATGCATCACAACAACAAATTAAAGAAATAGTTAGACTTTGTAACCTCCTAACCTAAGGAGAAAATACAGGGCATTTCCCCCCTTTGAAAGTCCAAATGAATCCTAGTAAAATCAGGGTGTAAAAAGAACTTGAAAGAAAAGGTCAAGAGTGACTTACAGATTCTACTGTTTTATCAGTAGCTTTCTTTTCCTTCTGAGCCAATGCATAGAGTGCACCAAGCACACCAGTACCAAATATGCCAAGGCCATTCAAGAGAGACAGAAAGGGATTTGGCGGTGTATATCTTTGAATTGCTAGCTGTTCACAAAGACAGCTCAATTTAAAAAAATTCCAATCTCACTATTGCAATCTTTAAAAAATATGGTAAGGATTTATTCAAATATGAAGCACAGATCAAAACCTCTTCTTTTTGGTCCTCCTCTGGTGCCATGAGTGTAGCTTCTTCTGAAGTAAGACAAATAAATGCTTAATCAATAAAAAGACAGGCATGCTTCATAAGACAGCAAAAACAATAGTGGTAATGATGAAAAACTACTCCTCCAAGAAAAACAGAAAATCATTCAGGACACTCAAGACCTATATCAGAGACAATACGTGGCATGTACTTCATTCTTCATGCCTTTCTGTGACTAAGCTTAAACCTCCACCTCTTTTCACTTAATCCCACAAGACTTCCTAGATCATTCAGCATTCATGTGCGTTCGACACTGATGGAGAAGGAAGCAAGACATCTCAGGCTGATGTTTAATTATTAAAGATTTTTACTTGGTAAGGAGTTCTTTTATCTGTTAAAGTAGTCTTTTTAGAGTTTATTATATTTCTATTGAGTGTTGTGGATTTTGGTTTTCCTACATAGGATCCCTATAGGGAATGGGGCTTTTGATAAGGAAATCCATTATTGCATTTTAAGACAACAATTGCTAAATGACTGAGCATTTAGTAAACCATGGCCTTCACTCTAATGGGAGGGAGTGGGATGTAAAGTTGGCTCTTCTGTCATTCATGCAAGCCAAAAAAATTGATATCACTGTGTCTACTCATTTCCTTCCTTCATTAGAAGAGGATATTGTCAATAGAAAGGCTGAAGTCAAGCATACAGCTGTAAATGCTTAAATAGGAATATAAATGCCTAAATGCCTAAATAGGAATATAAATGCTTAAATAGGAAATTTACCTTACTATATTTAGCTTCCTAGATTTCCTCTTTGTAATTACTATGTACAGCACAACTTTTTCTATAAAATGAAAGCCTAGTCGAAAGGTGAAGGTAATTCAAACAAATCTGTTAGATATATGAGAGGGAAGATACATAAATCACACAATCTTCCAATCTCTAAATTTTACAAGGACGAAGTGCGGTCATTTGGAATCTCTTTTTTCCCAGTCCCATGAATAACAAGGAAACACAAGATACCATTGTACTTCTTCAAATTCTAGACTTCGGAGAGGTCCAATACTTTTTTCTTGCGAGCCTTTTCAATCTCAAATACCTTGACATTCATTTTCCATGTAAGATTAAGGCATTCACTTGAACAGTGGTGCTTGATAAGATCAACACTGACTTTTGAAAATGTGGAGGCTTCACAAGGCTTGCTATATCTCTTAATTGGGGAAAAGAAAGTTATTTTGTTTTTTATCTCTTAATTGGGGAAAAGAAAGTTATTTTGTTTTTCTCATCTTTTCTTGGGATATGAAGAGACTTTTTGCCTTTGAGAGCAGTGGTGGTCCTTGAGTAGAATTGAAGATTTGTTGTTGATGTACTTAGTGGGTTTTGGGAAGGAAAGGGAAGGGAGGATTTGCGGAAATCTTTCATGTTTTGTTGTAATCTTAAGTAATTAGATTTTAGACAGAGCAGAACACAAGATTCTGTGAATCACCTCTCCAAACAGCTGTTATAGGTGAGATAGCAATGCCTTCATAGTGTAAAGTTTTGAAACTTTTTGAGATATTTCCTTAGCTACAGTTCAGTAAAACCAGAGTGCCCTTTTATCTTCATTTTGGTTTTTTGTTAATTCCTAATTTATGTATCTTCTTTTGGAGGATATCCAATCCTTTTTGTGTACTTCCTTTTCATTTTTAATAATATACACTATTATTATTAAAAGAATAACTTTGAGCATTGACAAAAAATTCTTGCCTATCTCATTCGTTTCCTTCACGGTTTCCCCATTTTCTGTTCCTCTAGTTTCTCTCCAGTTTCTTCTCTCCTCTCCTCCCAAATTTCTTCTTTCTGTCCTACATCAGATGTTATAGGAAATTCTCATCAAAATAGAAGCTTATTCACACAACATCCGCAACACAAATTGAATAAATAAAAAGTAAGAAAGAATGCATGATTTGAGAATATCTTTGGTCTCTAGATGTTATATAAACAAAATAAAAAATAAGGTAAAAACCAACAAAACTATCAACCAAGTAATTTTCCTAGAATGAAACACAAACATGCAAGGTAGTAAGAGGTTTGATGTCACACAAAGAAGTTGTATATTCAGTAATATCTGCAGAGAAATAGAAGGTTTCACGGGATGAATTTTGACAAAGAAATTTCAAATGCATGGGTGTGGGATGAGAAATCAGGTTTCTGGATTAAAGGTTAAAAAGGCACCAAAGGTGAACATGCTTCTTCAACAAAGAGACACATTTTTATTTTCACCAAAAACCTTTAAACATGCTTTAGGCTTTCTCTGTGAACCAGTGGCTAAACAAAGGGAAAGCAGGTTCATAACAATCATGCTACAAATGGACTTCTCTTTCTCTTGATATTGGAAGCTCTCAAATTAAGTAAAAATATGGAATGTAAACAAAGACTGTTGTTGAGTTTACACTAATCATTTATATATATATATACACACACACACAATTTTCCATCTCCATAATTGTGGTTTTGATAATGATAATTCTCTACAAGTATGAGACTTGATCATACTGAAGGTTCACAAAACAGACAGAAGGCAGGAGACCACCACAGAGCAGGAGTGAATGCAATCTTTTCATCTCAGGGACATGGGCTGGGAATAGTGATTGTGGAGACTGATTACTCAAAACTGATAAATGCAGTTTCACAGGGGAAATCAGATCACGCTTCTGTTTGGCAGCAGAGATCTAGAGGATTTACTACAGATGTGTACCTCCTTCAGAGAACACAGTCTTCTCGTATGCCTAGAATATGTGACCAGGAAGCACATCACTTAATCTGTGTTTGCTACTGTACTTGACATTCCCGCATCGAAGTCATTCAAAAGCACTACAAAAAGACTTCGGAAAAGCACATACAAACCCATAACCAAACAGACTCTTAGCTAAGCTTCCTAAAAGTGAAAGAGCACACACATATTTTTCTCCCGATTCCCTTCATTGGTCAAGGAGCTCACACACGTAGATGTTACTTCTATTTCTTAGTTGTCAAAGTTGATGTTTTACCCCTGAAAAGGATGTGTTGTGTGTGTGGGGTTTTGGGGGGGGGGGGGTGGTTATATCATAAACTTGTTTCATCCATGTGACTGCTTCCTAGGTTTCCTGATGACATAGCTAAACCAATTTACAGCATATTTGCTCACACAATTTAACTAATAATGTCTGCTTGAAATCAGACATTATTTCTCAAATTTCATCTCACTTCCCAGTTTTGCTATTTGTATATGTATCCCACCCCAAAAGTACCCACTTGATAAGACGAGAACACAGTAGAAGAAGGCAGGCATTGACATACTCAAAAATGCATGCCCGCCGTCCGGTACCAAGAAGTAAGAACACCAAGCCGCATAGAGTTGTAGCTAATGCCAAAATACAATTACTAGAATTTTCAATTCCATAAATTTCTTTCTCTAAAATATAAAAAATTTAAAGACAAGATGTGACCGCCATTTCACCAGATAAAATACAAGAACCAAGTAATAATCGAAAGCAAGAGCACACTCGCATCAAACCATTTGTTATCCGCTAATTGAAGACACGGGATGAAAAGAGAAAACCCATTTGACCATTTACAACAATTAAATAAAATGAAGAACAAAACTCCATATTTCTAATACCAAAAACCAAGAAATTAAACTCACTTGTAACAAGACCTTCAAGAGCTCTGGCCCTGAGTTGCAAGAAAGGAATAACTGAAATACCCAAAAAAAGAACAGCTCTCTTCTTTCTGAAAACAATTTCCGTTGGATCCTCTTGACCCATACAAGCAGAAACCACTCTCCTCCTCCCGGTCATTTCATTATTATTGCTGTTGTTCTTCACATGAAAGGAAACAGGTTGGGAAGAAGAAGAAGTGGAGGAAGGAAAGTGAGAGTGTAAAAAATAAGAGCTTCCCATTGAGAAGCTCATGGTCATGGCTTTGTGTTTGGTTTCTTGATTGAGAATTTGTGATAGAAAGGATCAGTGCAGTGGTTCAGTGGTTCTCCTCTCTTGATTCGAATTAGTGGCAAAATTGTAAATTTATTATTATTATTATTATTATTATTTTATATATATATATATATAAAGGAGACAAAATTTATATTGAAAAAATAAGAGATGTGTGATATTATAAGAAAAAATCAAAATTAATATAAAAAAACTCCCAAGGATAACAATTCAATTCAAATTTATTAGCCTAACTCTTCCATTGTAAACAAGTTAATCATTTAACCTTCAAAGCTAAAAACAAATCATAATTATAAAAATTATCAAATCATTATTATAAAAATTATTAGTCTAATAAAACTTGTTAAGTAAAATTAATTTCAAATATTTATTTTCTAAACTAATTAAATTAGAGGGTTTCTTTGAAAATAAATATTTTTTGGCTTTTAGATGCATGCCAATATTATGTAAAGTTAATAATTAAATCTAATAATTAATATCATCATCTTTGATGAAAGGATATGGCATGATAAAAACATATTATGAGTCAATATTTAAGAAAAATACATTATCTTTTTAAACAAGAAATAAAGAGTAACAATTTATGAAAAATCCAATATGATATTGGTTGTGAATATTGAACTTCATGTCTTGCTTATAAGACATGTTGAATCAAGAAATATAAATTGGCAATGTTCTTATTTTTGTGCATTATTAGCCACTTTTCATTTACTAGTATAACAAAATAAATGAAAACAATAACAATAATAATAATAATAACAATAAATATAACAAATGAATTAACCAAATTTCACAAAATAGATAGATAAGATAAATAATTTAAATTTTATATAATATTACAAATCATGTTATTATGTCTATTCATGCCAAATATGTTAATTTTGGTTTCTCTTGTATAATATTATCCTAATAAAAAAAATTGCTTTGAAAAAAAAAACATCAAGCTCAAGAACATGGATGATCTATATAATGGTAGAAATCAATGCAAGTGATCATACATGACAATTCAAAACCTCATGCTTTAGTTAGTATAATTCCTTAACAACTAACAATTGATAATTGATAATTAACATTAACAATTGATAATTAAAAATTAAAAAAAAAAAACGGATGGAATACTACTAGTCACCCATTATTTACCCCAAGCTCATCTAATTGTTTATTATATTATAACATAGTTGGGTTGTAACTTCATATTTTAATATGTTTTTTTATATATTATCATGTTATTTAAGGGTATTTTTATTATTTTTACATTATTTCCTCGTTGTTTTTTATTTTTTTCTTACATAACTTGGGTTTTTATAAGGGGTTATTTGGACAATTTAGTTGGTAATTATATAAGATTACAATCTCCAATTCCACAAAGTCAATAACTCATCATGTCTCTTAATATTTTTGTTGGCTAGTGAGAAAAATGAAAACAAGGAAAAGAAGTTAAAGAAAAAGAAAGGCGAGATGTTGAAAAAACCAAGAAAAAAAAAACAAGAGGAAGAGCATTTTTTTTTCTCAATCTTCTACTTATACTTACCAAGCTCCTTAGTTGCAACATTAGTTATTGTAGTGAAGGTGATTGTGATTGCAATAGTGGAGGTAATTGTTAGAGAAATCATGTTTTAGTTATAACAATGAGTGATAGTGGTGTTAGTGTTATCGTATCAATTAGTTATTGTGGTGGTTGTTAGGTTTATGTTACTATTTTTATTATTATTATTAACGTGGGTGTCCAGACCAGCTTGCGCGCACCTCGACTAATCCCACGAACGCTGAAGTTAACAACCATGTAAGCCTCCAATGACCATCATATTAGCAATCACATGACTCGAACTTAAGATCACATGGGAAGCAAACCCCAAGTTTATGTTACTATTATTGTTATTAGGGGTGGTGTTGATAAGACTATTATCTTTTAAAGGTTTTTCGATTATAAATATCACTTCTATATACTTTTGTTTCTTTTGAACTGTTCCCATTTGTTTTCTCATTCTCCTACGACATTCTATAAAGCCATATATACCACCTAAAAAAACTAATGTTTCCCTTGAAAACCCTAATTCCCTCTTGATATATTTTTCAAAACCTTAATTTCTTTAAAATTTCTTACAAACCCTAAAATTATGGTTTCATATTTAATACAACCCCTAAGAAAAATTATAATTTCACTCATAAATAAACCCAAACACTTTGTTGGCAAAGGAGAAAGATGAAAAAAATAAAGGAAAAAAAAAACGTTGAAAAAGAAGAATTTCACTCATATTGAAAAACACAAGAGGTAAGAGGATGCATTTAAAAAACAAGAGGTTGGAGAAACATTTTGTTTTTTCAATCTTCTACTTTTAACCACTAATCTCTTTAATTGTGCTTACAGTTGTAATAGAGATAATTGTAGTTATGGTTATAACAATTAAGGTAGTAGTTGAAGTAGTCATAGTTTAAACAGTCATTTGGATAATGGTCCAAGACCAGTACTAAATAAAAAGCCCTAAGAATAAGAAGTATTTATAAATTATACTTTATGAAATGAAGATTACCACCACCTAATAAAAAGCTCCAAGTACAAAATAAAAATCATCCAAGACCCCACTTGTTAGACATACATAAAAAATAAAATAAAAATATTTCTTAATACTTTTAAATATCTCATTTATAATTTTACTCAATGTCCCCTTCACTTTAAGCTGATTTTGATTGGTGTTGTTATCAGTGGTGGTTATGGCGATAGTGTTGCTACTATTATTTAAGGAATTAGGAGAAGAAGAAAGAGAACAAGCTGAGAAGCTCATGAAATACTAGGTACATACCACTTTTTTGGAACTTGAATATTTTTTATATTTTTCATTAAATTTTTTAATTTATATGTGGTTAGATTATACGAGGAGGGAAAATAGTGTTTCATGTTATGCTAACATTGTCCCTAGGGGGTGTAACGTGATGACAAAGGGCTTGAGATCTGCACAGCAGGTCTCGAGTTCGAGTCAGGACGTGCATCATTTGTAAGAGCCTGGGACAGCCGGGGTTTTACTCGCTCACTTGAGCCCACAAAGTGCACTTTTCGGGGGGTGAGGTTTTCTCGAATAAAAAAAAAAGGTTATGCTAACACTTATTTTCTGAATTTAAGCATATTGAGACAAAAGAGGTATTATATGGTATGTCTTTAGTCATATTCGATCCTAGAAACTACTCAGTTTTATTTATGGATTTTCTCCCCAAACAATTACATCCATGTTTTAATGAAAGTGACAAAGTTAATGTATTTTGCTTGCCTTTTTTTGGGGATTTTTGTTATAGAGATGTAACGATATGCTTTTATAATCGACAATGTTTATAATTTTCTAGTTAATTAAATTAGATTATTTTTTATTCTTTAATTCAGTTATAGAATTAGTATTGTCTTTAAGTACGTTAACAAATGAGAAACTACTAAGCTTGCACAAGGCGATGTGACTTTTGCCTTTTCCATGTCTTTTTATTTTATTTTAACTTCCTATAATTATGAAGGCAAAAAGATAATAATAATAATAATAATAATCATCTTTTACTATTCAAATACCTTTCTTCTCTAACAAGTTGCTATTGAATGCACTATTTTCTTAGATGGTTCATGAATTTGTGCTTTGATATGGTTTTTTTTCTTACATTCATGTTTGTCGACAACTTAGAATCCAACTCTATCTTGATGCTTTGATTGTTTTATCCTTGTTTCAATTGTGAATTTGAATATTTAAATATGATCCCCCTCTTATAGATTAAATATTCCTTATTTTTTGGGGTTTTTTATATATATATTTGGGCTTAACTTTTTCTTTTTTTTTTATGTAGTTATATAGTGTATTTTGCATAGACTTGACTCTCTTTTTTGACAATTTTATTAGTAATGTTGATATAGTGGTTTGATTATCGGCTAAAAATTACCTAGCCTTGGCATGACTAAATTTGATGCAACTTTTGTTCAACAATTCTATAACAGAGAATACTAGATGTTTAGGATGTTGAAAATGAAAAGAGTTATTTTTTAGAGAAAAGAGAAAAGAGAAAAGAAAACAAAAAAAAGAAAAGGAATGCTAGGTTTTAATTTTAACTATTTTGTTTTTCAAAATATATTAGAGATTTTGTATACTTTGATGGAAATAAAAATGATTTAAATATTTATTAGCTTGAGCCTTTTGTTTTA
>Ga0325402_1002638_pt1 | contig 15824 bp, 11 predicted proteins | sample PopdelMetagenome_22_FD_207212 | JGI IMG/M metagenome (GOLD analysis project Ga0325402, IMG submission 207212) | Populus deltoides microbial communities from Bellville, Georgia, United States - Xylem-PdKOR-R3 | ecosystem: Host-associated > Plants > Phyllosphere > Stem > Wood/Secondary xylem... | reverse complement strand
AATAATAAAAAAAAATATTAATCTAATTGCCTAGAGGCCTAGAAAATTCTTTTAGAAATAAATGTTAGTCCCATCATAAAGTAATTTAAATTGCTTGGATGTTATAATCTAAGCTAATTTATTTTTCTAGATTAACTTACATGGGTAAATGTTTTGTGTTTGGCTTCATCACATGTTTTATTTAGTAAGCTTTGTTGTTTATTTATAATTATTCAAACTTTATTTGTTCTGAATTTTAATTCATTTAACGTTGCTCTTATAAGTGTTTATAATTATATTGATTGGAAGGAGAAATTTCTTCTTACATTAGGTTGCATGGACCTTGATTTAGCACTTTGAGTAGATGAACCTCTAATCAAAGCCCATGGAATCAAGCAAGGAAAAATGCCTCTTTATCAAGTTAACAGGGGCAATGTCAAATTTTTATTTTGCAAGAAGAAAGGACATGTAAAGAAATATCCCACATTCAAGCATAGACTTGAAAAGAAAGGTAATCTCATCTTTTTAGTGTGTTTTGAATCTAATATAGTTCATGTTTCTCATAAAATTTGGTGGATTGATTCTGGTTTTACAATTAATGACAATACCATGTAGGGCTACTTAAAAAAATAGTTGAAAAATGAATGTGTCATCTATTCAAGAAACACTACCTTCACGTGAAGATGCGGTTGGGACCTCCAGGCTTATCCTTTTTTCTTGTTTTGTTTTAAACCTTAAATAAAACCTTTTATGTTTTATCTTTTTCAATAAACCTTATTTCAATTTTAAAACTTTTATGTTGTGCCTTTAATTTTAAATTCATTGTAACTCCCTTCATTTATATAAATACAATGTTTTGGTTGGTAATGGTATTATGGATTATGGATTATTCAAATTTCATTTAAATCCTACCCTTGATAATAGCCTTATGATTTTGCATGGTAATAATATTGGCATTAAACGTGGGGTTATAAATGAGAGATCTTTTATATTTTGGCATATGATATTAGGTCATATCTTCATTGATAAACTAAAAGATTGGTAAATAATGGAGTCCTTGAGGCTATTGATTTTAGTACTTATATAAATTATATTAAAGAAAAGCAAACTAACAAGTTCAAGAAAGGTATCGAAAGGACTTCTGATTTTTTTTATAGATTATGCACATTGCTATTTATCGTTTTTATGATGCATGCTTTAATAGTCAAAAATATCTCATTACCTTTATTAATGACTATATACGATATATGCATCTCTATTTTTTATGAATAAAAGTGAAACATCATATGCTTTTAAGGTCTATAATGCAAAAGTAGAGAAACCATTATTCAAACAAATTAAGACGAGAGGTCAAATAGAAATGGTGAGTATTGTGGCAGGTACATTAAAAAGGGATAACTATAAGGTCCATTTGTAAAGTTTCTTGAGGAACAAGGTATTGTGGCACAATACACAATGTTAGACCCACCATCTCAAAATAGTATGGCTAAAAGGAGAAACTGAATATTGATGGATTTGATAAGGAGTATGGTTAGTAGCTCCAAGCTCCCATTATTTTTATGGAATGAAGCTTTAAAAATTACGTATATACTAAATAGGGTTCCAACCAAGGCAGTCACAAAAAACCATTTGAGTTATAGAAAGGTTGGAAACCTAGTTTAAGGCATGCTTATGTATAAATTTACCTGGTTAAAGTTAAGAGTATACAATTCACATAAGATAAAATTAGATTCAAGAACATTCAGTGAATATTTCTTTGCATGTACAGAAAATTCTAAGGAATACAAATTTTATTGTCCATCTTGTGTAATAAGAGTTGTGGAATCTAAATATTCAAGTTCCTTGAGAATTATGAGATTAGTAAAAGTAGTCAACCTCAAAACTCAGTTCTTTAAAAGGATAACAGTTTTAAACTTACTCCTACATCTTCACATAAATTGGTTTTGTTTCATAATAATTATCAAGATTTGATAACTAAAAAAACTAATCATTGAAGAACCACATTGATATTTCTATAAATCTAGTTACTTAACATTCTTAAGTTGAATATATTGGTGTAATATTGAGAATATATTTAACAGTTAGGAAACCTATAATTTTCTCAAATTATGTTGTGTATCTATAAGAATATGACATGAGCATTGGTGTTGGTGATGACCTTATTATGTTTTCACAAGCTATGAGTGGATATAAACCTATATTATGGTATAATTCTATTAGGGATAAGTTAGATTTAATGGTTAATAACCAAGTTTGGGATCTTGTTAAGTTTCCTAAAGGTGGAAAAGCCATTGGATGTAAGTAGAATTTTTAAAACCAAAAGAGACTTTTTAGAAAATATTAAAAGATATAATGCAAGACTCTTAGCCATGGGATTGATTATCATGATACCTTCTCTCATGTTTTAAAAAAGGAATCATTTTCGAATAATCACGATATTGGTAGCTCATTTTGATATGAAGTTGCATCAAATGGATATAGAAATGACATTCCTCAACAAATACCTAAAAGAAGAAGTTTAAATTAAACTAGAAGGTTTCATTTTAGAGGTGAACAATCACTTGGTTTATAGACTTAATGAATCAATATATCATCTAAAACAAGCCTCTTGTTATTAGTATTTAAAATTATATAATGTTATTTCTTCATTTGATTTTATGGAGAATATCATGGATTAATGTATAGATCGTAAGGTCAATGAAAGGAAAATAATTTTCTTAGTCCTATATATAAATGATATTCTAGTTGCTTTAAATGACTTGGGTTTACCTCGTGCGATTAAATGATTTTTTGGTGCAATTTGATATAAAAAAAAGGGCAATACTTATTGTGTCTTAGGCATAAATATTTAGATAGACAAATCCTAAGGGATATTAGGATTGTCTCAAGAAGCCTATGCTAATAAATTTAGTTTGGAACAATATTAGTTGGTTATAAGGGATAGTTTTGGTGCCAAAGATGTCTTTGATTTTGTTTCTGACTCTTTTTTCTAGGATAGGTAATGCAACAAGAAATTTTTCTTTCCAGAAAAGTTGGTTTGAGTCTTCTCGAAGCATAACACGAGTGGGAAAGGTGTTTTTGTACCAATAGAAATCACTAAGTTTTTTGCACTTAATGTTTGAAAGAAGTTCAATATTTTTATCTTTTAGATGAGAAGAATCTTCTATGAAATGTAGAGAAATAGTTAGTATTAAGGTTAATATCGCATCTTGGATAAGGCTGTCAGATGGTTTAGGATTCGGGTTTGGTCTTCATATGTTTGAATGAATTGCAAAATATTTAATCATTAGGTATTAGTGATATGGTAATCCTATTATCCTTTTAATTGGCCAAAAAATCATGCAATTAAAAGTTCAACTATGGCTTTTGTTTGAGTTTCCAACATGGGTTTTGTAAGCATTAGCAGCCATAGTCATTTGTTGTAAGGTATTGAGGATATTGTATTATGTGATTCCATCAAAGTTCCATTTATATAAGGAAGAGGCATTGAACTTATATTAGTTGGTAATGCTTGACTCATTTTGGATTCCTATGTCTAGTGCAACATGAGTTGTTTTGGGTGTAGTGTTCCTCCAATAAAGTTTGTATATTTCAGGAATTTCTTTTTTGGAAGGCTTATTCTTCAGTAAAAGTTTGGTTTTTGTCAAGTTATATGGTGTTTATATGGCTTGTAGAGGTTTGAGGGTGGTTACTAACTTGGGGTGTGTCAAGAGCAATTAAGGTGGAAGAGGAAGCTTTAAGGTGGTTAAAATGGTCCTTGGTAGCTTTAAGAAAATCTTTTTTTTTTTTATTATTTTAAAGTTTAGTTTGGCTAGCTTTAGTGACTTTGTATGGTTTAAAAACTGAGTTTTTTTAGCTTTTGTTCAGCGGGTTTTGTAGTTTCAACAGGAGAAAATAGAGACTTCTAAATATGTTTTTCTATTTTAGTCAATTGTTTTCCTGTAGTGTTGAGCTTTATGTTTGTGAAGTTGTTTTGTTGTGTAATGTGTTTGGTATTGGTGGTAACATCTTCATTTGGAGATTTATAAGGAGCGACTTCAATTGTTTGGTCTTTATAAGAAATTTTGAAGTTTCTCAAATAAGGATGTTCAGATTCAATGGGAGAACTGCTTTCTATTTCCAAACGGCGGTTTTGTTTCCGATTCTAATGAGATATGCATCTTTTATAAAAAGATATGCAATATGATTTTAAAAAACATAATATAACTCAAACCAATCAAAAAAAACAAGATTTGTATTTCATGTAATGCAAAAAAATCATACAAATATTTTTTTATTTCTAATCTTTGTTTTAGAATTTCTTTGAAAAACCAAGATCTCTTTTCAAAGTTATGGTTACTATAGAAATCACCAATAAAATATTTTTTATTAATGATAAATTCTTTTTTTCTAAAATATTTAGTTTATTTTAGATATTCTTTGTTATATCAGAGAAAGTTGAAAAGGTTGGTGAAGAGGGTTGGTCATTTTCTAGGTTTGTATATAAAGGCTTGGGTACATTTATGATATCATCTGTATTTTGGAAATTAGTACTAGAAATATCAAATGTTGATTTTCTAGAGTGACTTGTATGGTAAGGTATATTTATGACAGATGGGATCTTAGAGTTTTTTCTTAATTAAAAGTACTCGATAAAAAGGATTCATATAAGAATCTGGAACTAATTGAATGTATGTAAAAGGTTAGTTTGACCTTTGTCATCGCTGTATTGAGTTATTTGTTTTAGTTAGACATTTGGTTATGTGGTTTATGTAGGTTCAGGTTGGGTTGCTCCTTTAAGAATCTAGTCTTCTAGTAAGGTTACATCTTTTCATTGAATGACTCTAAGTACAATTGTGTTTGATTTTGAAAAGTCTATTTGTAAAAGTAAGGTTTCACCTTTTTTGGATTGAAATTTATATTTGTTGGCAAAGACAAAGAACATAGCTTTGTAACGGATTTTGAAGATCAAAGCTATTAGAATTGATCCTTCAAGCATATTGTAATTATAGGTTTTTGTTTGTAGGAGTATACTTTGTAGTATGCTTTTGTCTTTAAGAGATATGGTAAAGTTTGGGTAACAGTTAAAAGAGACAGGACCACTGTATAAATTGGATTCTATAAAACTTAATAATGAATCTTGAAAATTATAGAATCTGACATCTCTAAGAACCTGTAGGGACATAAGTGTTTAGGCCTTCTTTGATGAGGAGCTTTATTACTACTTATACAAGACCAATATGGACATATTTGTAGTTTATGTCTGTGTTTTTGTAAGGATTTTTTGAAAAGAAGTTGGATGGTTTTAAAAAGTTTTGTGAGTTGTATATCTTTTTCTTCGGTTTTAATTATAAAATTAGTTTTGAAAATATTAAATGAAGAAGTTTGATAAATCTAATTCTTTTATACTTTTGGTATTTTTTAATCATCAATATTTTTTGTAAAATCTTCAATAGTAATTTCTTCACTATTAATAATTCTTTTGTTTTCAGAAAAATCAACTGTAAAGGATGCTAGAAGAGAAGTATTTATAAAGAAAATAGAATCTATGAAAATAAAAATATTGCTTAGACAAACATGTTCCAAATTATATGGTTTTAATGCCCTACTCAACTCTTATCCGAGACTTACACCTTTTAGTAGAATTTACCTAAGATTCTAAGGTTTTTTCTTTCTCATTGGATCTTTGAAGTTTTATATAACATTACTATTCCAAACCCCAATAGGCTCTAATACTAATATGGTTTCAAAAGTTTTTGTAAGTTGTATATCTTCCTATTTAATTTTAATTGTAAAATCATTTTTGAAAAATAGATTAATAAATTCAATTTTTTTGGACTTCTAGTATTTTCCAATATATCTTCTTTTGATGGGAATAAAAAATTTAGAAGAAAAGAGTAGAATACATGAAATTTTCACAAAAATAAAAAGGTCTCTGATCTAATAAAAAGGTTGTAATTTCTTCATCAAGTGTACATATTAAGGAATCAAACAGACTAGATAATAGACTTCTCAATTCTTTTCAATAGTTTGGTATTCATGTTTTCCTCTCATAATTAGAGTATGATTATTATGGCCGGAAGTATGTGTTATTGAGCTTCAATTTTTAATTTATTGAAACTTCATGATAATATTGCTAACACGAAGAAGTCTAACAGAGGAGTAGGTTTGGACGCTTGGTACATCTAAAAGGTGTGAATTCGTTATGGATAAAAAGGGACGTGCTGCTAGGAAAGGAGTTGAGGACTAAAATAAGAAAAATCAACTATTTATTAAAGTATTCAAAGAAAAAGAAGAAGATTAGCGAAATTAGGGAACATTACTATATTTTCACCTAATTTATTTTTTCTATTTTGAAGAAATTGGTAAATTACCTAAACATTCTAAAACAATTAGGGTTTTTTATGGTGATTTATTGTTCATATCAATAGTAAATCACTTTAATGTATATTTTATATATTTGTTTGACAATTCTATATAATAGCTCAGTCGATTGAGTCATGCGTGGGGTGGGTGCGAGTCGTGGTTCGAGTCCTATTGAAACTAGTATTTTCTTCCAAATAACATGTTATTTGTCTTTAAAAAAAATAGCAAATGACAATAAAAGAGGGTCAGACGTGCGAGCCTAGCATGCTATTATGGGCTATGTGTTGGGCCTGAACCTTTTATATCCTTTATTTCTGTTTTTTTGCACTAAAAAAATTAATAGATTCACTTATTTTTCAATTTTGACATGGTTGTTTAATAATATTATTAATTTTTATTTGAATTTTAACAAAAAAATCAATTATTATGTATTTGATATAAAAATAATAATATTAATAATAAATTGTTCATGCAAATTCAATTCAATTTTTATATTCTTAAAATTTTTAAATAAATCCTCAACATGATTTTATCACATATTTTTTTAAAATTGCTTTAACAATCATAAAATATATATTTTTTTAATAGAAACTATGACTCCAATTAAAAACCTTATACTCTTAAGATAAACAAGAGATACAATAATAAGAAAAATTATCTTAATTAAAAAAAATTCAAAACAATTGTATTTTCTAATTTAATAACAGTGTTAAAGAATTTAATGAGACTAAATATAAATTTTCTTGTGTTTAATTTTTTTTTTTTTATCCCCATAGCATAACGCGATCAGACAAACAACTTGTCTAATCTATTTGGTTTGTACCTTGTATTTAATTGAGTAATCTGAGAAGGTGAATTTCTGAGGTAATCAAAATCCATCCACAGCTTGAAATCCTGACCTAATTTTAGGTATTATAGCTTTGGTAGCAATGGCATAAGCTCTGGCGGCCCAAACATGTGAAAGTGATATCTATTGGGTCCCACATATTTTTTTGTTTTGTTTTTTGAAGTTAACTACTGAGGGCTGTTTGATCTTCCTAGTTCTAAAAGTAGCCGTTCAAATTTCAAAAAACCCTCCCCAATAGTCGACCGTTGGACGAGGGAGGGGATAGTTGTTCCAATTTTTTTTTACTCTCAGCGTCGACTTCGAGCGAGAGATTCATCTAAACAGCACTTAGCTTTAGCTCACTCAAGGCCAAAAAATTTTATCAAAAATTCTATGGATTGCAACTAAAATCATACCCCCAAATTCTGTGTTACTTCGGATTCGGAAACTGCAACAAGAAATACACAACTCAAAAAACAGAGATGATATCCATGGCTACGAGGCGCCATGGTTGGCAACGCCCTCTCCACCCTTTACAGGTACGCCCCGCATTCTTTTCTTCTTCTTCTTCTTTTCTTTTTTTAACTTCAATCTCTCTGTATATTGAAAAAATGAATTGTTAAAGCTATGTTACCTTCTAATATTCTCATGTTGGGTTTTTGTATGAATATAGAAAGCTCTTTCTTTATTTCAATCACCTCTTAAGTAACCCATAGCTTGCTAAATTTTTGTTTTTGTACTTGAAAAACGAAAAAAAAAGGTGAATATCCTATCTGCTGAATTCTTAATTTTTTTAACGTCATAGTGTTGTTTGAAGTTTAAACCATCCATCTGTTCTGTTCATTGTTGCGATGCAGATGATGGGAATGGCAGTTTACAGTTTTCTGGTTGTGACCTTCTATACATTCCTTGGACTTTTCCTTGGAAACAGAATTGCTGAAATTGCAGTCACTGCAATCTTTACTTTTGTGGTAATGTTGATGTCAAAACAAGCCTAAAATCTGTTCTTTCTTTACCTATTAGCCAAGAAAACTAACCCATAACTCAATTCCTGTTTTTTTCAGGCAGTTTCAGTTATGTTCCTGTTTGTTAGGTGTACTGCCATCGATCCGACTGATAAGACCAGGTTTAGGAAGAAGAAAAGAGCTAAATCAGATGGGTTTCCACGGTTAAATTATTGGTTTATATTGAATCAAATAATTAGGAGGTTTTTTAGAAGGATGGAAAGAAAGATCCTTAAAACCTTTATAAGGAGAAAGTATTTGGACCCATTGAAAGCCAATGCTCAAATGGAGCCATTGCTTCCATTTCCACTTGTCATGACGGATGATGCAGTTTCACCTGACCCAAAAGATGATGACATCTCTTATTGCTCGCTATGTGATTTTGAGGTCTGGGCATATATGCTTTAATTACGCGTATCTTTAACAGTTTTGCTAGGATTTAAAGGATACATAGCTGACTGCAATATATATGTCTCAGGTAAAGAAGCGAAGTAAGCACTGTAGAGCCTGTAACAGGTGTGTTGAAGGGTTTGATCACCATTGCAGGGTAAGAGTCTGGGTGTATCTTTGTAGGTTGAATTATCGATCATCTTCTTCATTAGTTTCTCATGAAGTTCAATTTTTGTGATCCAGTGGTTAAACAATTGTGTTGGCAAGAGGAATTACACAACTTTCTTTCTTCTAATGATATTTGTCTTGTTAATGGTCAGTAGCTTTGTGTCTTTAGATTGTTTGAGACCAACTAATTATGTTTCCTAATGGAAGTTCAGTTCTTAACTGGAGTTTTTCTCAATCAAATTGTTGTACAGTTAATCATAGAAGGAGGAACTGCCATTGCCATATTTATAAGGTGCTTTACTGATAAGAAAGGAATAGAAAGGGAGCTGGAGAGGAGGCTACATGTGGAGTTCCCAAGAGGGGTTCTTGCCACAATATCAGTAATATACAGCTTATGTTACGTTCAGTGGGTTATCATTTTTACTTTTTTTTTAATTTTGGGTATTCATTGGCTTCTACTTGTCACAATGTTACAGGTTTTGTTGGTTTTAATGACAGCTTATAGTTCAGCTGCCATGGGACAACTTTTCTTTTTTCATGTGGTTCTCATACGCAAGGTAATTATAATGGTTTGCTAATATCACCAAAAACATCAATTGTGCTGGGTTAGTGAGGTAAAGCAAGGACTGGATGGCTACGAAACTTCGGCATCCAGCCATCTTTGTTCATTTCAACAATTACTTCAACGAGAAACAGCAGTGCCTATTCTGTCCATGTTAAGGATTCCTTCTGGCAACGGGAAAAGGTGGACATTGAAGCCTAAAAAACAGGCACTTGCCTTGCTTGGTGTTAGGAATACAAGGAAAATGACAGTTTCCTTCAACCGTAACTCTCTTTCTTTTGGCAGATTCATGGACCGCTCCCCTCGCATGATAGATGCAGATACCTTGAACCATACAAGGATACCGGAAATCAAATCTTCATTTTTCTCTTACGGGTTGGCATTGAGTGAGAATCATGTCAAATATAGGATTAAAGTTATTCCCTTGATATGCCAACCCCCCTCTGCGTAGTAGTTTATGTCTCTTAGGATGACATTAAGGATTAATTTATTCGATTTCTTCCAGCAAAGCATCAATTATCAGTATCTCAAGTGACAACATCTTTTGAACACTAAAGGATGCTTGCAAATCCGTGCAGGTTTAGATTTAGAAACAATAAAACCAAAATATTTTGTATGTCTTCATCTACTGCACTTTAAAGTTTTTCTATCAATTGCTTCCCTAGTCTAAGTTAGTATTTTGATTATTTATTGTTGCAGGGAATGAGAACATATGATTATATCCTGGCCATGAAAGAGGTAAACGAATCAATGGAACTAGATCCATTGGAAGATTCAGATCTCTCTTCAGACTCGGATTTTGACTCTCCTGAAAAATCAACAATTGTTTCACGGTTTTGTGGCCATAGAGAAAATGAGGTATATTAGACTCTTACCTTATATGCACTTTGAGAAGAGATATTATCAACCTTACTAGATGGTTAATTTATTTTCAGAACCCTGCAAGTCTGTCAATAAAAATTGATAGGGGGGATCCTGAGTCTTCCAACTTAACCAAGAAACAAGGCTTTCGTGCAAGCATCAATCCATGGAAACTAATCAAGTTGAGCAGAGAGAAAGCTGTGCTTGCAGCTGAGAAGGCCAGAGAAAGGATTATGAAACAGAAACCAGTCGAGCAACCAAATTCATTAAGGCCCCTACCGTCGGAGACTAAATGTGGACCATTGATGAACCAAAACAAGAATGTGATCAATGTGGAATCAGGTTCAACACCACTTATTTCCAAAGGGAGGGTTCCGGTGTCACTTGGAAGCCTCTCAAGTCCTAGAAGGCGTTTTTCTGGCTCCGAAAGCATGTTTTCTGGCTACATACCTTCGCCAAAGAATAAATACAGTAGCAGTTTTGATTTGAAGTTGACAGAAGTTTCCAGGGAGCTCGAAACCTATATTTCGAGGCAGGTTTTGTGTTCTGTAATGAAAAAAGATGCCCAAGAGGCTTCCCCAAAATAATTATTGCGCTTGAGTTTTTGAATTCTTAGCCTTGGAGAAAGTTTTGTACATTGATTTAGTGTATACATACATGTGTTTCTTTTCTTCTTTTTTTTAACGACATGCTACCTGGAGCACTCAGTTCAGATTCTTTTTTCATTGGAAAGCAGGTCAACTTCCCTCGAATGTGCTTCACTATTTTGTAGTCTGGATCTGGATCCTTCAGCATACGGATCATAAATGTTGAGGCGTTAACATGAAAACTGGAAGCGCTTGGCTCTTCTGTCAAGCAAAAGTAAATTCATAAATGGTTCAAAAGTAAATTCCAAACAACCGTGCAGCCGGCATTAGGCTTTTTATCAAGCGTAATTGAGATGGTTCTCTCTCAACCCCCTGTCCTTATGCAAGAGAGAGAGAGAGACCATCCTAATCCCATCATTTTCTGCAATTTCTTCAACACCGACAGCATCACAAAACGAGTCGTATCCAAAATGGTGTAAAATGCTCTTTCTTTTTCTTCCTTTTTGCTTTCCACAGACACACGGACACGTTTGCACGGAGATAGTTTTGAAGGTATAAGCTCATTCTATTACCACTTATGATATATATAAAAAAAAAAAATGCACTCAATTATTTGTTACTGCACACAGCTACAGGAAAAATCATCTCTCAAGACTATTTTCTCAAGTCAACAACCACAAATCAGCAACTTCCACTCAACTTAAAATGTCAGGCGACCATTTCCTCTTAAAGGCAATGAGCAGCGGTGTGGATAATGGCAAGAATCAAATCTTGAACTACGTTGAACATTCACAGTAGAGGATGAATTAATCACCGAACCAATACTATTATGCCTCCATAAATTTACCAAGACAACCAAGCACCACCTCTGTTTTGATTACTTGAACTTTGCAAGTGATGTGATAGACAGTAACAATCTGAGTAATGGTCAGGGAAGATTCTCTCCCTGAGAGGCTCACAAATTTCTGGGGAAACCGTGTCAGAATACCCTTGGATATATGAACAATTCCATGGAGACTTCGAGGTCACACTGATGTTAATGTTCAACAGGCAAATGTCAAGAAAAGTATCCCCTTCTATGCCCTCCAAAAGGCCAGCATATTTAACATTCTGTCCTGCAACATCCTCAATGGTTATTTGTTCTATTAAAGGGAGAGCCGTTGGATCATAATACTCATCTGGGTGCTCTCCATATCGACCAGTGAAACTTATAGCTGTTTTGACATCAGTCAAGCTCATATTTGATATATAAATGTTCCTCACATATCCCCCCCTTCCAGGAGACGTTTTTATCCTGATACCTGTAGTTGAATTGTAGAACCTGAGATTTTCTGCATGAACCTCTGACACTCCTCCAGACATCTCACTTCCAATGGCAATCCCTGCACTAGTAGTTTGTCCAACAAGCCTGCGAATGGTAATGTTTTTGCTAGGACGACCATATGACATGCCATACTCGTCCCACCCACTTTTGATGGCAATTATATCATCACCAGTGCTAACGTAGCAGTCCTCAACACAAACATCATCAGAAGAATCTGAATCCATTTAAACACATGAATAAGAACCATATGAAGTATTTACAGAAAGTAATTGAAAATGGGTTAGACGATGAGAAGAAGTTAACTTGCATCTTGCAGAGATGCTTCTCGCTTTAAAAATCAAGCAAGTAGTAGCCACATTCCATGACAGTGCGCATGAGTTTGATTTTTTCCAAAGAGAAATGTAATTTATATATATACTTGCATCTCAAACCATAGATCTCATCCATAAACTGCATGAACATTTTCCAGCCTTAAAGAGAGCTCACCTGGATCAATCCCATCAGTGTTTGGTGAATCAAGAGGAGCAAGGATCGTGACATTCTGAACAATAACTTGGCTGTTCATCCAGAAAAACAGTCTCAACTCTCCCCCTAATTCCTAAAAGCTTCACTTTTGCACAGTTTTATATGATAATGTAAACACTTCAAGTCTAACAATAAGAGAGATGCAATATGATTGATTTGGAGAGGACAAACCTGCAGTAAACAGGGTGGATGGTCCAGAACGGTGAATTTATGAAAGTCAGGTTTGAGATGACTACCCCAGTAGTGTTCATAAATTCAACCAGATGAGGCCGGGTATAGTTCAAGGTTTGATTTCGAAACCAGTCCCACCATATGCTGCCTTGGCCATCAATAGTTCCATTGTCACCTGCATGGTGAAACCAGACAACCAGTACCATTACAAAAACAACATACTTAACTACAAACAAGTACTCACAACAAAATAAAAATAAATAAAAGACTTTATAGATGTCACTGACCTGTTATAATAACATCTGTTAAATTACGACCATAAATAAGGCTTTTGTGCCTCCTCCCAGGCAACTCCCTCCCTCGGCCATATGATGGCAGTGGATCAATAACTGGCCAATCATCAGAGTTCTGGAATTTTCAGGTTAAGTTATTCAGTATTATGAGCTACAATGTCATACCAGTGGGCCCAAAATCAAAGGAGAGGTTGCCCAATTACACTGGGGGAAATTTGCACAGATGAACTAGCATAAGGAACCAAAAATCATATGTTAATAATCACTTGCATCAATCAGTAAGTGAATCCCGTGGAATATAGATTTTCACATATTCATATAAAGATAACTTACTTTCATGCATGTATGATCTATTTTATCAAAAACAATAGCTTTTAACTTCTAAATTAACTGTCCAAACTTTCCAGATAGAATAACTGCAGATAATTGGCAAAGATTTTAACACACATTTTGTGCACATATTCTCTGGCATGGAAGTGGGACTCACAGTTGATCCAAGGATGACAGCATCCTTATCTAACCACAATGTCAGATGACTGATCAGATCAAAGCTTCCTGTCAACCAACGGCCAGTTGGGACAAAGAGCTTGGCCCCGCCCTTGTCAGCAAATGAATTGAGATAGAAGATGGCATTCTGGAATGCCTTTGTGTTGAGAGTGACCCCATCTCCAACTGCTCCAAATTCAGTAATAGTGACACTGTGAGGTCGAATCACTGCCAGGTTGCCCTGTTTGCAAAGTAAGCTGCACTTGATAGTCCATGGAGCGTCACCGAATAACGCAAGTAACAGCAGCACATTCACCAGCTGAAAATTAAAAAAAAAAAAATATCCAAAGATGATTAAGTAGAGTAAGAGATCTGAGTTATGTCTTTTTGTTTCTTTACTTGTGTTTCTAGTTAATCATAGTGAGCGATGGTGAGTTCTTATATACAGGTATGGTAATGTTGATGACCTTGATCAGCTTAAAAACTCAAAAGCTAGCCAAGGAAACAGAATATAAAGAAAGGCAAGCCATGTAAAGTAAAATGTGAATCAAAACTGGAAGAAATACTAAAATATATAGAGTGAAGAACTTTAAACTAGCAAACATGTAGTTTTATACCAATTCATAAGCAATAGATCACGGATTTCATGCCATATCAATTACTGATTGATAGAAATGCATGCCGCTTGAGCTACATTTTGCCAGAAAGATGTTAAACTGAACAGACCGCCATAGTTTTTGACAAAGAAAAGGAAACTAATAAACATTTCTCCATCAACATTTGGTAACAGTGAAAGAGTAGAAGTAATTCTTTTCAATCAGATCCCCAAGCAAATTGTTCTCATTTTATGTATGTACTTGAATTTACGACTGTAATTCTGACTGAAATAAGCTGAGTCAGGGCAATGCTTTACCATTTTCTTGAAACCATACACTAATTTACTTACCTACAGGGTAAAAGAGAGCGAAAACAAGGAAAGGGGAGCAAGAAGAGTTAAAATAAGAAAAGATCAAGCAACTCACAGTAAAAGATCTCCTCATATGACTAAGATCTGCTATTTCCGTTTTGAGCCCAAGCAGCTTAACCTTTCCACCTTGTTTGCCAGATAAGAAAATCCAACAAATAAATTCCCTCGAAGTGAGAGAGGTTGATACAGATAGGGGTAGGGATCTTGCAAATCAAGATCTCTCCCTATGCAAGAAAATGCAAGTGTGTGTGCTGTCTGTGAGTGTGATTACTGATTAGATATTGAGACAAACAACCACCAACAATACCATCCAAAGAAGAAAAGAAAAGAAATATCATTAAAAGTGACCGTTGCTGTCAGCCAAAAATTAAGCAGTAGGTCCCTCTTAATTGTTCCTTCACCTCACCTGCTACTCCACTGTAATTTTCTCACTCACTCACGCACTCCTATGATCTTCTTCAAGAATACAAATACTCTATGAACTAAAGAAAACCCGAAAAAGCAAGAGGGACCGAAGCACTCGATGAAATCGAAGTTGGGTTGGTGTTTAAATACTGATATTTGAGCTAAAACAGTGGTGTCTGTGTGTCCCTTTTGAGGATTTTAGTTTTTCTATGTTTCCCTTGATTGAGAGCTAATTAACACTGATGGAAGTTGATTTTTCGAGAGAGAGAGCATGGGACGAGGAGGGTATCCCTCGCTATATCTCTCTCTCTCTCTCTCCCTCTCCCTCTCCCTCTCCCTCCCTCCTCTCTATAGGTAGGCTTGCCTTCGCATGTGACCACCTCACGTTTTCAGTTCAAGGTTTGGAGAATCTAGTCCTAAAACTAACCTGCCCTGCAATTTTACTTCTTCAATCATCACTTGGCCTCGTCTTTTAGGAAGCCTTTTCGTTGAGAGGGAAACTTCAGTAAGTAATGGGAGTTGCTGAATTTATCTTTTTCTTTGAATTTATCCTTGATTTTGTTTTTTTTTTAATGTAACTAAAATTTTGATATGGTGTAATTGGAAATTAATCAACAATTTTGCCTTTTTTCTTTTCAAAAAAAGTAGGATAAAACGTTATAGATCTTAGGTGGGATGGGTTATAGTTTCATATTTTGTTTTTTTATTCCGACAATTTCATCAAGTGCTTGAAATTTTATCACAATTAAAATCCTAAATAATATACTTACATCGCTCGTCTCCTATAAGGTACCTTATTAAAATTCTATTTTCACCATTAAAACTTTTAAAGTGCTTGAAAACAATCCTATAGAACTATTAGTGTTAAGATTCAAAAATAATAAACATATATTAAGATTTATCAAATTATAAATTGGAATACAAGGGTTTT
>Ga0325402_1002637_pt1 | contig 15825 bp, 6 predicted proteins | sample PopdelMetagenome_22_FD_207212 | JGI IMG/M metagenome (GOLD analysis project Ga0325402, IMG submission 207212) | Populus deltoides microbial communities from Bellville, Georgia, United States - Xylem-PdKOR-R3 | ecosystem: Host-associated > Plants > Phyllosphere > Stem > Wood/Secondary xylem... | reverse complement strand
CAAACCGAGCTACGCTGAAATCCTTTCTAATGTAATAATAAGAGAAGTTGCCAAACCCGGTCATCCAAACATATGCGGCAATAAAGACACGTATTGCATTGTATATCTCTGTCGCAGCAAAATAATGATACATCAAGAATATGACCTGTTTCAGGAAAAGAAAATAAAAAAGAGAGTTAGTGCAGCCTCAGACACTTTGCAGGGCTAATTTATTATACACAACAAATGCAGCAAATAATTTTATATGTGGAGCAAGCAGTGTGGACAATCTCTAATATCCAACTAACCCATCCAATTAACACATTATGAATATCAAACCGATTACATTTGAATGACTGAAAGCAAATTCATGTAGCATTCTATGCAACGATTTTGTGATTTCTTGGAATTCTACCAGGATGGAGATGCACTAACTAGAAGAATAAAAGATCAAATATTTGAGACGAGTTCCCGCCTAGTCAGTCTGAAATCCTAATAAAATCAATAAAAAAGTGAGAATAATAACACTACCTGTGGCCATATGAAAATACATAGAACAAAAACACAAATATGCCCAATACATTAATTGCAAACAAATTTGGTGATTAACAAAATGAATTCGAAAGTAAGAAGTATGAAAGAGGAAAGATGCAGGTGTACATTTTGTTCTCTGTTGTAAACCAAGCAAAACTTTATAGAAATTCTAGAACTTTTATGAATTTTGCAGTCATTAAATTCCTATACAAGTTAAAAGCTTCAACAAGAAAACCTTACCTGCATCCACCCTTTCCACTCCTCAGTCTGATGCCGGTTAAGGTAAAGTGTGGATTTTCCGGTAATAGTTGACTTGTCAGTATGTTTCATCAATGAAGTCATTGCTGATACTATGATGAGAAGAAGGTAGAGGAAGACAAAAAGGTCACGGTTGTAGTTCTGTCCAGAGAACATCAAACCCAAAATAAAATAAGAAAGGATTGGCATAACTATACTTAAGCAGAGCATTTCATTGCAACGCTGTCAGCGATGAAATCATGATAGTAAATAAACACATGACCAATGAACCTGCAAAAAAAGTACCTTTGTAGATTCTCCCAGTATATTTGTGCGATCACAGATATAAAAGTACACCAAAACTGCACCAAACTCAGACCTACAAGAATTTGCATGGTAAAACAAGAGAAAAGAGAAAACACAGAGACAACACAGACATCTATTCATTATCTAGAAAAATTTACAGCTTACATTGCTCTCAATGTTGTTCGGTGTTCTAGCAAGAAAGAGTCATCCATAGTCATAAACCTGGAAGACAATAAAGTATGGAAACTAAGAGAGAAACTTTTAGAAAATTCGTATATAACTCCATGAATATACTGAATAATGTGAAATGCAACCTAATTAAGTTAATTTTGATGGCAGAACTATGAAATTTGGCAGATGCTGATCTAGGAAGGCCTCCCTCCAGAAAAACAGCCTGATCGTCTTCCTTGATTGTCTCCTTTTCCAAGTCAAGCAGATTATTGTCTGAATGACTGTTTATCAGATAATTCAGTTGATTAGCATAAGAAAATATTTGAAAATAACATTGTCCATTGCGTGCCACAAGTAGAAGCTAAGTAGTTCAATCAACATCCAATCACACATTGCTAGTTTAGATTCTCTTGACTGGAACCCCAAAAAAAAAACAACGTAACAAGGAGGACTTTAGTATCAGCAAACTTCAATTAAATGACAGTTACCAATCTACTCTAGCAAATCATCAGTTATACGATCATAAGGGAGCAATCTTAACCAACTAATTAGTTATCCAAGCAGCCAGGCAATCCACACTGAACAATCATCTTGCACAGGTTAAAATCTTCAAGATAAACACCAAGAAAGCATTTGGATGATGTCCTCAAAATCGACAAACACTTTTCTTCATTAAAGTGTCCTCAATGCTAGTGTCAGTTCATAGATCAAAAATATAAATACATGGCAAAAAAAAAAAAACAAATCCATATTTCATCATCTGAACCACGGAATACAATAAAAAAAAATCAATGGAATAACTGATTAAACTCACAGTTTGGAAAGGGATGAAGTTTTCTTATACTCTAGGAACTCCGAATATATCCATGCCACAAAAATGGGAATAATTCCTAGCAAAAACGCAACCTGATACAACAAAGAGACAGATAAGGAAATCCTGGTACCACCCTGTAACAGATGCACAGCTACATTGCGAATCAACTTGTTTGCTGAAAATGAAGATTGATGATAAGAAAAAAAAAATGAGAATGCGGAAGAAAAGTTTACCTGTCCAGCGCTGATGATGGGGCCATCCGATACCACCATTTTTGGATCCTTAATCAATTAATTTAATTCAAATCAAGAAACAAAGTAAGATCCCGAGGGAGGCCAGCATAATAGGCTTAGCAACAGAGAGAGAGAGAGAGATCGACCTGTATTTTGTAAGCAAAGAGTTTGCTTAAAGAAATAGAAAAAATACTGAGAGACAGAGGAGAAGTCCCTCTCACCTCAGATCACCTCACTACCCTGACACCTATTCACATTCCCATTCCTTCCCAGCGACGGTTGGTGTCCTCGTTTGCTTTCTCTGTCTCTGTTGCTCTTTTCCTTTCAATACCCAACAAAAATATTTTTGGGCTTAGTGCAATGTCTGTGGAGGAATAATTAAATAATTCGCTGTAATCATTGATCTTGTACTTTCTTATTATTTTTGTTTTTTTAAGTAATTAGAAATTTGCAAGAGTAAATAACAATATTTTAGTTCGTTTATATGCTTGCTCTGGGAGGGAAAATAAATAAATAAATAAATACCAAAACAAAATGTCTGATCAAGCTATGCTCTCTGGACTAAGTTATAAATGTACATAAAAAAAACTCAAAGAGTATTATGTTAGCCTTTTTAAACTAGAGGGACTAAACTAACTATTTTTGTAATACCTTGTAATTTCTACATGTAAAATACCTTCCTTGAGCCTTAAACTCGGAAAATTAGGTTAATTCATTTTTATATGATACAAGATTATTACGGTTTATTCCTTACATTTGTATCTTTTTTTAGTAATTTAGAGTATAAGGAATCGAATCACCCACAAACACGATGTTTATAATAATTCTTACCTTTCTTAGAGAGTCAATATATAATATTTAAAATCAATTATAATTCGATAATCGAATCATTTTCTTATTAACATATACATTGTCACACTCATCAACTTAATAATTCTTAATTTCGCTATTTATATCAAATCTATTATTGGAGCCCTTCACACCGGATTTATATAGGTATATTTCTATACACCCATCATGTCATCCAATAAATAATTTTTCCTACCCATATGTTAACAAGCAACTTTATCAATATAAAAAGAAATATCACAGAGACTCTTTCATTTACAAACAAAAATGATATCATATATTTTTTAGTAGTTTGACTTTTACACAACAATTTAAAATTCTCGTTCTTCATACCCTTAGTCATTTAGCAACTAACTTATCTTATTATAATTGATTGCAATTGTATTATCACTATTTTTAACTTGTCATATTATATCACATCATTTCCCTGTCGTTAAAATATTTTCTCCCCGCTAAGTAAAAACATATTCAAGGTTTACTTTATCTCTCATCTTAGTGGTCCATTACATCACATGATTAGAATATTATTAAGTTTCTTTTTCTTTGTATACTCATGTTTGAATTGGATTCTCCTCACATAACTTTATAATTTTATCCATAATATTTCTCACTCTTTTTGTGTTTAACAACACAGATGGCAGTCACATTCCAACACGTGATCACCACCTTTACCAATGAAACATCATTCTACCACAATTTATTTTCATATCACATTAAATATCAAGTCAATTTATATCATATTATAAACATGTTATTAGATACATATTTTATAATTTCATACATGAACACTAAAAATAATTCCAAATCATGTCACATATATTCTGGGAACACATTACTCAACACACCATATACATATGTTTTAACAATTTTAAATAATCATTACTTATGTTGTTAGCGAATTTTGTCCCTTTGTTTTTTTTATTGTCATATATTCTTATAATAACCCCCCTCCAGGAACCAAACAAAGATGTCCCCAAAACAGCCCAAGTTATGCTGTATAATTCATTTAAATCAATCTTTATATTCATTTTATTACATTTATCATAATAATCACAAAAGTTTCTATACAAAAATCCATACAATAAAATCATACTTTATACTTTACTTGACTTCCCAAAACAACCATGCACTTAATCCATTTTTATCTCCAAGTCATCCTTTATGTTATAATATCATCTTCCTTATCGCAAAGATCATCCTCCTTATCACTATTTGAATTTGATAGATTATCTACCATTCCGTACATTCTTCTTAAGAGAGATTCCATTGATTAAAAAAAAACTCAAATTTGATCTCAATGTGTTCCTCTTAAAAAAAGAGTATCATTGACGTTTTTTTTAGATTTAAATCATATAAAACTATTCTATTTAAAACTTATTAGATATATTATTTTAATTAATTCTTAGATTAATTAAGAATATTTTTTCGATATTTGTTTTTATTAAATATCATCAAAACCTTATTATTCTTACACATTCGGACATAAATTAGCACCAAGCATCCATTTAAATTAAAAGGTCTACTTATTTTATAATTTTTAAAGCTTCTACATTATACCAAAAGCATTTAATATCACAAATTTACTCAAACTTCAAATTCATAATTTTCCCGCAAACACACATACCACTTCAAATTCACATATCCAACCAAAATTTTTCTTAATTCATACTTATACCAAACAATTATCCTATATCATGATTATCACACATATACATCAAGTTAATATATGATTTCATAAGATTTCACCTAATTATTCCATCCAATACTTCCCACCATATTAACTCAATTATGAAGATCATTTATTCAACTAAAAATTTACCTTAAGTATATTCACTTAGACTTTCAAAGTGCATGAACACATATTATCATAAAATTTCAACAAAAAATTTCATTTCTCCCTAACATCTTTCATAGACATCCACAACACAACATACCCATTGATTTATTTCAACTTTTTTTTTGAATTTATCCTTATTATCACACATTTCATGCTAATATCATAATATCAACAAATAAAATTTACTCAAAACTCTCTCCATATTCAATATTTCATCAATCCCAATGATGAAGTTATACCTTATAATGTTTAGCATAACATACCTAATATTCATATCAATCTAACGATTAAATATCTCTATATTGGAATTGAATCAAATTGACCTTAAAAATTGAAGACCTACTATTCAGGAAGAACAATTTATGGCCAAAGTGTTTGTTTCAGATCTCCGTTGTTTAGACTTCAAAGAACATCTGGAGAACAATTTATCACAATTACATCCTAATCCAATGGTTGAAAGAGAAAAAGTTTGACGATTACGCAGAAAGGTGTTTTCTCCAAAATGTTCCACTGGAGGTTGTGAATTTCTCCAGCTAGAATGTAGCACACATAGCACAGAACAACAAACCCAAAGGGCAACCCAATCAACGGTGGAAAGTGGAGATACGGCTGTCAAAGTGCTTACCATCAATGTGTTTTCTCTCAAAGATCAGCTCAATCTCACCTAAAGCTCTCAATCATAGTTGATTTTCTCAAATTTTTGGGAGAAGATGAAAGCTTTATAAGCCATTTTCATTGCTTCTGGGTTTGCATTTGTAATAGCCTGTAAAATAAGGAAATTTGTTTTGGCCCTAATGACCAATTTACCTCTCATAATTATATATAATACCTCTCATATTATATAAATTAAATGCCAATTCAAAAACAAAAAAACAAGTAGATTACAGATGCTAGAATAGCCCATAAAATTAGTCTACCAAAATTTTTTTTTTTGAATGTAAAAATATAATATGTAGGCATTGCTAACATGTTTTCTAGTAGCCAGAAATTTTTTAATTATAAACTCAAAATTTAATGCATACATTTAATAAAATAAATTAAGGATTATATGCACTAATAAATATTAAAGAGAGATCTTAATGTTAACTAAAGACTAAGTCGTAAAATTGAGAAATAAATAATGAAAATCAAGACATTCGATCTTATAGTGTGGGGAGCCAATTAAAGTTTTTTTTTTTAATCAAATTATAGGAAACTAATTTATGAGAAGAGGAATAATATAAATTCCATCAAAAGAAACTAATTTTAAGTCTCCCTTTTCATAAATGACACTAATATATGAAACTAATTTTTTTTTTTTATGAGAAGAGTAATAATATAAATTCTATCAAAATAAACTAATTTGCTTGTATAAGTCTCCCTTTTCTCACTAATAACTTTAATTTTAAGAAAAAAAGTCTTACTTTTTGTTCTAAGTCATTTAATTAATAAAAATAAAAAAGAAACCAGAAGATACATATAAAAAAACTGTAATATATATTCCCAGCCAAAACCCCTTCACCCGCTCATTTTTATTTTTATTTTTATTGAAATCTTTTTATCATAATATTTGTTTCTTAGTGTGTGTGTGTATAACATTATGATAATTTTTGTGTAAGTATCTCAAGAAAGCAAGAATAATTTAAGGCTCGATGTTGTTGTGGGGAACTCTTTGATAGTGCATTAAACTTATCCCTTAGAAACTCCTTATTTAATTCTTTGCCTAAATCGAGTTTGAAATTAAATTGTGTAAGGGTTGACTCAATATGCCTCGATCAACTTGGTGAGTTTAAAGACAACTTGAATGACCGTTAAAAACCTAGTTTAACTTAAAAAAAATAATTCAAGACGACATCAATGTTTTTTAATAATGAGACAATGACATCTTAGATCGACCTAAAACTTTAGTTAACTCACCAAATCCACAACACGATTCATGGACCCAATTGGATTTAATAATTTAAAATAATTATTTATTTAGTTATATGATAACAAAACTAGACACTCGCAAAAAAAAAATCAAATACAATTTTTAAGAAATACGATTATCTGGGTCTGTTGGTATTTTTGTAAGGCCTTACTAGACTCCAATTGATATGAACATTTAACCCAATGTATAAAAATATGTCAGGGGATTACTCGTAAAATATCAACCGGATCCAATGGTCAGATTGCAAGATATTCTAAATACTATAAAATTGGATGGTTGAAATTGTTTTTTGCCAAAATCTGAATTTTGCCTTTTACATGATTTAATTAAATCATCAAGGTTTTCAAGTTAATTCGTTGAATATTTCTATTCATAATTATCATAAATCTTTCCCTGGAGTTTTTTTTACTAGTTTCAGTCCAAAAAGTGTGATTGTACGTGGGTTTGTACAAACAATCAACATTTTTCGTGCAAAGGGTCATGTATTAATTTATTTAAAGTCTATTCTATTTTTCTATAAATCATCCTCCTCAAATTTACAAATTTTCTCCTTTAAATGATATTTATATCTGATCTGGAAATTTAAGCAATTTACCATTAGTTAATATTTTGTGTACCTATGTTCGCCTTATTTAATAATTACACTGATTTGCCAATTTTTAGACTAGGGGTTTACACATCATATTTCTTAATAATCTTATTTATGATTTATCAGGAATTTACATAATCAATTCGACATCTTATTTGAATGCCAATTATTTTGTTTTCCATTAAAATTTCTTACATCAACATAACAATTGTTAATCATTAATAACTTCATAAAACTCATTGATATCAAGAAAATAATAGTCACAATTGATTTTTAAAAGAAGAATTAATAGCTATTGAGGTGTTAAACTCCTATTTGGAATCTGTTGTCGTCTGACTGTCCTCGTCGACCGAGCAGCTTATGTAGCCTTTCCTATATCATCATAGTCATAATTATTTTAAATTCAAAATCCTTATCTTAAAAGTCTCATTTTTAATTTTTAATCAGTTTGATCTTAATCCTAAAGGTATTTTATAATTATTATTCTATCTTTTGTGCAATTTAAATTCGATTCATCCATAATTAATCCTCTTATCCTAACATATTTGATCAAACTTCCTTCCTTAAAAGAATGCATGGTTTTAACTTCAACTTCTCTTGAATCAATTGATTTTTTAATCATTTAACATCAACTAACATAAGTCCACATGATATATTTAACTATTTAATAAAAGAAATCAGACCCCTCTTATTATCATCTTCTCCAAACATTACATTATGGAACTACATGTTTCAAATTCAATAATAATAGTTCATTGCCGGTTAGAATTATTAACTAGATCACAATGGCATAACTAATCGATTGAACGATTATTGCTGCTTTTATTGGGGTCCCTAACAATTGAATAAATGCTCGTTGTTCCTTTTATTGCTGCTTTGATTGATCGATTTGGATAATAGCAAAACTCGTTGTTCCTTTTATCAATCAATCGACAAGATCATTTGGTAATCTTATTGGTCGACTGGTTTGTATAGTTCGTGAGACGTCAGTTTAGTTTTTAGTTTCTGTTTATTTTTTTAATTCATGCAATACCCAAAGATTTTTCATGCTTATTAACCTCATTCTATCATTAAAAAAAATATTTAATCATTCATTCATTAAAACATAATTTATATAACATTTTCATATGTAAAATACGCTAATTTTTCTTAAAAAATCAAAATTATTGCTAATCAAGATTCCTTAATTCTTAAGCACACTAAATTGAGACGAACGATAAGTTTCTACTTAATTTTTTGCCTTTTCCTCTTCTTCTTTAAAGTTGGCATCGCTTGACTAAATAACCCTTGATAATCTTTAAATTCCTTGCTTGGTCCCTTCCTAACCCCTATTTGATCCTTTTATTATCTTTTTTTGGTGTTCTTCTAGCAAGAATTTCTCATAAATTTTTGCTTCAATTATTTTCTCTTTTTCTCCCTCAAATGGCTAGCCTACTTAAAAGCTAAGTTTCTAATTTCTTTGTACTCATAATTATAATCATGCTTCTTTAGTTTAAATATTTTTTTTTATTAGATATCCCTTCTCAGTTTTTTTTCTTAAGAATTACGATTTAAATTCATAAATCTTCATCTTCTTTTGATTCGTGAGGTTAAACCTCTTAACATTTTTCTAATATCATAATATTGTAACTGGGTTTTACAAGAAAGGCGGGGTGTTGAGGAAGGTGGTTTCAGTTTATTGGGTGGTGGTGCTTGGTGGTTTATGGCTAAGAAGTGATCGGATGATTCTGGGAAGATGTCAATTTTTTCCGGGAAATATGAGAGTGTACGGTGGTTTTTGGAGAATGTTTGATTTGGTTTGCTAACTGGAATTGTGGGGGATATTTTGGGTTTTGGACTGTGAAAAGACGAGAGTGCAGGATCGGTTAATGGAGGTGATGAAGGGTGATTGGGTTGGACGTTGGTTTATTTGTTTTTATGGAATTCCCCAGGCTGTTGTTCATCCCCCGTGGTTCGTCTTAGTGTTGTCCTTCCTGGAATCAGAGGCTGTGTTCTTGGTTTTCTTCCGCTGTGTTTAAGAGGTTCTACGTTGATTGTGCTGATGTTGGTACTGGTTTGAAGAGGCTGGTCCTCGGTGAAATCAGGGGGCTGATGGTGACGGTTGTTTTTGGTTGTTTCTATTTTTGGTTTATTTCTCTGGTTCCCCCGTGAATGAGAGGCTTCGTGTTGTTTTTCTCTGGTTTTTTCCTCGAAAGGCTTCATGTTGATGCAGGCGGTTGCTAGGTATAGTGGATGAGAGCTCCCCCTCTTCTTTGTGTGGTGCTGGTGTTTTTAAGGAGAGACCATTATACCAATTGATTAGGAGTATAGTTATGGTTGTATTTTAAAATATTTTTTATGTTAAAATATATTAAAAAAATGGAATAGTAGATAGATTTAATTATTGGGCTAAATTGAATTAATTGAAAACAAATGGACTAAAATGAAATTAACTTGAGATTGAATTGAGTTAAATCAGTTTAATTGGACTTAATTAAATCAATTAGACTAAATTAAAATAGATGGATTGATTTGGACTGAAAAATTAGAACAAGCATTTCCTCATTTCCATCACATTCCTTGGGTTTTGAATTTTTTAATTTTAATTGAATTGGCCCCATATCATCTTTTTCTTTTTCAATTCTACCCCTATTTGAAACAATTTAGACCTCTAGATTTAACTATTTGTTGCAAATTCACCCTTGGTCCCTAATATGAGCCATTTTAATCAATCTAACTTCCAATTTTGATATTTCTATTCAAATAAGTCCTTAATTGACCTTTGGTCAGATGTTTCAAATTCATCATTAACTCTTTAATTTTCTAATCTTACCCAAATTAAGGTCAAATTAAATCCTTTTTCTTCAATTTCTCTTCAATCAAATCCTCACTTAGGACCCAAAAAATCCCAAACTTCATTTTTGTTTGTGATACTCAATTATCCGTCCAATTTCAACCCTGGTTATATATATATTTTTATTTTTTTAACCCTAGTTATATTTTTTTTTATTTTCAAGATTTTTTGACACAAAAAATTAAATAAAAATGAAGAAAATAACAAAATGACTAAAATTAACTAAAATTATTGAAAACATATATATTTTTGGATTTTTCTATTTTTTTCTCAACAATATACAAAAATTAAGGGTCAACATTTGGGTTATGATAGGGATCAATTATTCCAGAATGCAATTTAAATCAGCACCAGTATAAATAAAAGAAGAAATGATATCAAGTCTAAATTCCTCATGAACATTAATAATGATTTGAATTAGTCATTTTTGGGTTGGGATTTCTATTAACAGGAACAAGAAATATTTTTTTTAAGAGACATGCTTCAAGCTTATTCCTTATAGTTCCTTTTTATTTAAGGTTAGCAAGTTAGTTTTGTGAAAAAATAACAAGGGTTTTTTCTATTACTAGAAACAAGATTAAATCACAGACTGTCTTTTATTCTTGTTTAAGATTTTAAATCTTTTTTTATTAGAAAGTTAACTTCTTGTCGGAGATCTTTAAAGATTACCTCTTTTAGGTAGTCAATCTTTTAAAAAATATCTTTAAGATCATAAGAGGTAGGTTTAGGTTGAACTCTTGGGTTTAAACTGGAATGCCTAACCTATTCATTAAACTTACTATGATATTAAAGTTTTGTATAAGGATTATCTAGTTCTTCAATGAGTTCTTAAAACAACTCCTAATCTCTAGTTAAGACATTGATTTCTTTATTAGAAGAAATATAAACTTCATCAAGATGAAGACTTTTTTCATCTTAAGATTCCACATACCCATTACTAGAACTAGACTCCACCTTAAAAAGCAAAAGCTCTAGTTTTTCTTTAATATTATCGTCTAAGTCTATCTCATTAATCCTTATTTTAACATGACAATTAATACATGGTTTAAAAGGCTTTTTACTGCTAAATGTTTTTGGATTAGCTATAGTTTTGGTAGTATGGATAAGTTTGGACTTACCAGCTAACTTCTTAGATTTACATCTATACTTAGTTTTAGTTTTGTAGTTTAAACAATTTTTTTTTCTTAAATTGCTCTCTTTAGTAATTAAGCACAAAAATATCATAATTCTTTTTTGAACTAGAGTTGCTATTGCTTAACCTATTTTTGAACCTTAATGTCATTACAAATCTTAAGGCTTTCTTTATGGATAAAGTTAATAAGCTCTCTATAAGTCATTTGTTGGAAAGGAATTTGCCATTAAAAAGGTTTTGGGGTTTGTTTTGGACTTTATCTCCTAACAATTTTGAAAGACCAACTAAATTTTTTTCTTTCTAAAAAGGTTGAAACCATGCTCTCTTTAGCAAATCAAAGTCATAAAGGTATTTTTATACCGCCTAAAATCATTCATCTTTATACATTTAAGGTTTGACAAAAGTTTTGGATTTTTATCTTTGAGCCGTGAAGGATCACCTATAAAGGATTTAGTTATATCAAAAATTAAAGATGTAACAACATCTTGAATGAGTTTATCCTTGTAGTTTGAAATTCGATTTCCTTCAAAGTCTATCCTTACAAATTAAAAATTAGTACTGTCATAACCCATTTTGAGTTATTCCTCAAAATTTTACCTTTGTTTCTTCCCTATAAAAAAATAAAAAATAAAAAATAATAGAAAAAATACTGACTTTTGGCAAAAGCAGGCTGAGAAGGATTACAAATATACAAAAAAATCAAGCTGAAATTTTGGACATAAGAGCCTAATCATACCCCTTTGTACCAAAACTGGAGAGATAATGTGGATTTAAGGTCAAATTAAATAATTTTTAGATGAATTTGCATAAAAATTAAGCTCAAGGACATAATTAAATTTATTAAAGACTTAATTGGTGAAAAATTAAGTTTGGGAGCCCAATTCGGGCTTAATTAAGAAGATTGGAATTTTAGAAGACCAATTTAATTTTTTATAAAGTCAATTAATTCAAATCAAGGGTAAAATTGCAAGAAAATTAGAAGTTTAGGGTCAATTAAAGGTTAAATTGAAAAAATTCACTATTAATGACCATTTTGAAAAAAAAACACCAGACTCTTAAGACTTAATTGATTGAAATTAGGGGTGAAATTGAAGAGATTAGAAAGTTTAATGGTAAATTGAGAGTTAATTTATATAAATCCAAGACTAAGAACCAAAATGAAAAGGCATTGAAATTCAAGGCAGGCATTGAAATTCAAGGCTAACATTGAAGTTCTACAGGGGAAAAATTATATAAAATTAAAAGTTTATGGTCAATTAAGGGTGCAATTGAAAGAAATTAAAAGCCAGAAGACTAAATTGAACTTTGACCAAACCCTTAAATTAAAACCCTAAAAAGTCCAAAACAATGTCATTTTAAACAGTAAAAAAAAGAGACATACCAGACGACGCGTCGTGTGATACTATTCATCTTCTTCCACCTTTGGCCCGAAAAAGTTGCCCAGGTAGCTACTTTTTCAAAGCATTTAATGCTTCGTATTTTCACCAAATTTGACAAAACATACACCACCATGATGACCTGATATTTGACCATACCCTATAATGGTTCTTTCTGGCTTATTGATACCACATCAGTTGTGGTGTTAGCCCAAAGAAACCAACTTAAGCAGCTTTAACTGTCAATATCTGATAGTTCATAATGGTCACTTTAAACTAACGGTTGTGATCCTTCCAGTTCGAATCAAGGGTCAAGATTTGACACCAGTAAAGATAATTTATCCCTCTTCCACCCCCTATAAATAGAGGGAGATTCCATGCATGGAGAGGGAAGAAATCAATGATCAAAGTTGGCCAAAATTTAGCCTTTTCTCTATTCTTTTTTCTGCCATTAACGTTTTCCTCTTTCTTTGCCGCTTCCTTAGCCACCACAACCTCCTCTATGCTGTGATTGACGACGACCTAATAATCTTGCAAACCCATTTCTTGTTGGCGATAGAGATAGCCAATGCAAGCTTCTCCCTCTTTGTCGCGAGTTTCTTCTTCTTTTTGTACCACAACATCGGTTGTTTTTCTCCAACCCTACCATGAGCATCCAGCGCCTCCACCCTACTCATGTTAGATTAGTTACGACAGTCGCATCCCTTCCACATCAGGTAGCGTTCCTATTCCTTCCCTTAATTTCCCCCTACGACATGCAATATCTCTAGTTGCATACAGAATGTGAACATTGATTCATGTTCTGAAAAATAATTAACTTGTAAGCTGGGTTAGACCTATTTCAGCCCAGCCTAGATGGTTAGGTAGGATCTAGTCTAGCTTAAAAAAAAAGATGTTGGGCAGACAATAGGCCCAACCCGACTGAGTCGAGTTTGACCTATTTCACCTCAACGCAATATATTTAATAATAATATTTAAATATTAAAAAAAATTAAAAAAGACAAAAAAATTCAAATTTTTCAAAGGGCATTTTAAAAATATTTATGGGTTCCTCGCATTTTTTTTCCAACTATTTTGCATAATATCATGCTATAGACTTACACTATAAGATACAGATCCGATATTAAAAATACTCAGTTTCCTCCAAAACTTCAAAAAATAAAAAAAATCAAAATTTAAAAATTTAATTTTCATTTAATTTTTTTTTATTTTTCGTGTATACGACCAAATCCCAAAGGTTTTTCATGTATATTTTCAAAAACGATAAAATTGTATTTTTATCATGTTTTAAAAATGCAAAAATAAATATCGTAACCAATTTATGATTATCCATTAGGGTTTAACCAAAATATAAAACAACCATAACAATTATTCTGTTAGAAATGTTAGGGATAAGTTATATTTAGAAAATAAATGCAATGCTAAAATTTGAGCCTTAGAATAGTTAGGCTTTAACTGAATAAGGTAGAGATTTCCTCACAAAAAATGATCTGCCTTGAACCTTAGAAAAGATCAATGGACAGAAACTTGACTTAAAATAACAATCAAACAACAATACAGCTTATCTTAAGTAGGGTGCACTGGGGGTGAAACGTCTTCCCCTTACACAACCAATCCCTTACCCGAACTCTTACAGACCAAAGATTTTCTAGTAACTACAATACTAGGTGGCAACTCTTGAACATTATAATTATAACTTTATAATTATATTTAAACCCTATTTTCAACACACACTATCAGGAGGGAGATCCGCTGTTCTCGACTCCACGCGTCACATCGCGACAAGACTCATGGTCAAATTAGAGGAGCAGATTGTCCCCCCATCCTTTTAACTAATTTGTAAAGCTAACTACAAGTAATTGAACTATATCTCTATCATAAATACTTGTCTTGGTTTTGTAGGTATTAGATACTATGATAATTTCTTAGAGTAAACCAATGACTTGATACTCAACTAATCCATCTATGTTCCATTCATAGATATAGATATAGTTGGAGTTGTATTTGTTTTGGATAATGATGAGTTTTTCTTCGAAAAATATGTTTAGTGTTATAGGTCTTGGTAATGCATTTTAGAAAAAATAACTACTCCTGTTTGATTTTGTTTATTTCAATCTCATCTTCATCAGAAGATAAACATGTAATATCTATTTTTACTAAAATGAGTAGAGAATTAGAAGCAATTTGAGATTTCAATTAAGAAAGACGATTCTCAATTTTTTTTTGAGAGTTCTAATGAAATCTTATAAGAGTTGAAAATAGATCTTGAAACAAATGCAGTTTCATAAATGACAGTCTCTGAATGATTCAAAAAATTTTCTATATTGGTTAATGAATGATTCAAAAAATTTTCTATATTGGTTAATTAATCCCCAAAAGGCTAAAGTAATTTATTAGTATAATTATTTTGCTCAAAAATCTTTCTAAGATCACTAGACTTGACATCTTTAGGTTCTCTTTTTATTTGAAAAGTATTTTTAATTAAAGAAGTTCATTTAGAAGAAATCTTAATTTCAATAGAAGGAGGATGTATATCTTCTATCTTAGAACTTGTACTAATTTTCTATTTTCAGGTTTTTGTAAAGATTTTGTTTTTTAAAAAAAAAAACAGTCTATATTATTTTCTAAAGCACAAAACTCAAACCATTCAAAAAAACATTATATGAAATATATGAGTTTTCATAAATTTATAATACTATTCTTGAATTTCAATTTTAGTTTCAGAAATTTTTGGAAGAACCATTTTTTTTCCAATATTTTTCCATGATTACAAATATTTTCTTGAAGTTTTTTCATTAAGAATAAAATCTTTTAAGAGCATGTTGAATTCCCTATTTATAGTTTTTTTTTTCCTTCTCGGAAGGCAATCTAAGAGGCTATAGAAGACATGTTTGGTAAAGGTATAAGGGTTGAATTATTTATTCCTTTGAGATTAATATTTTAGGTTAAAGAAATTATGTTCTATTCTCTATAAGATTGATTTCTAGATAAGACATTAAACACTCTCTCTAGACTTATTATCTTCA
>Ga0325402_1002634_pt1 | contig 15832 bp, 9 predicted proteins | sample PopdelMetagenome_22_FD_207212 | JGI IMG/M metagenome (GOLD analysis project Ga0325402, IMG submission 207212) | Populus deltoides microbial communities from Bellville, Georgia, United States - Xylem-PdKOR-R3 | ecosystem: Host-associated > Plants > Phyllosphere > Stem > Wood/Secondary xylem... | reverse complement strand
CTGAAGATCCTAGTACCAATTTAGACACTTTTACAGTGATATAACTGTATAACCTGTGTATCCTGGTTGGATTACGTACATTGATATGCATTTATCTAATCATTCTAGTGATAGATGTCCTAAAATGTAAAATACATAAATAAAAATTTATTTAGTATTTAAGATAGTGATTAATTAGTATCTTTAAATAATTAGATTTTTTCTTTTTAATTTAAAGAATTTCAGACTTATGATAGAAGCTTGAGTATCTGCAAAAATAGTCTCATCAAGGAGACTTAAAGACCCTCCAATGATAAAATCAATATATTTATGAAAAAAATATGAAATGATTTAAAACAATAAGTGACTTAAAAGAGTTTTAAGTTCAAGGAATAAAAATGTTTGTTCTTGAGTTTTTAAGTTGGTTAATACTCTAAAATCTATACATCTTTATTTTAAAAGATGAAAAGTTTTGACATTTTACCTGTATGGTTTAGAGGGTATTTTTACCTCCTGAACCTTATCGTTTTCAGAGAAGGCAGGGGTTGAAAAATCCTTTATTTTCAACGACATTAATGAGAGACAAATATCTCTTACATATCATTAATGAGATAATAAATATGGTAGGTCCCTTAAGAGACCTTGTATAGGCATGACAATTTCTCATGTCTTTAATACTTTTATTGTAAAGGATCGTCTACGATTAGGTATATAACCTTAGAACTTGGTAATGTTCAAATTCTTTAGGTCTGACATGCCAAGCCCAAATACTTTGGGTTTGGCATGTTCGGCAGACCCACGTTACTTTAGGTTTAGCTGCCAAGCCCAAGTACTTTCGTTCTGGCATGCTCGTCATACCCACGTTATCTTGGGCTTAACTGACTACTAAATCTAAGTTCTTTGAGTTTGACATATTCACCAGACCTATTTTATTTAAGATGATTTTTATTTAAAAAAATCTTAACCAAAAAGCTACCTCATCAGTTGCCCCTTAAACCTTTAATGCTTAAATCTTATATTAGAGGCTTAAGAGATTTTGAGCCCAAATTCTCTCACTTCTATAGCTCATTTAACCAGGCGCCTAGATAATCCTGGCTTGTGTAGAATCTCTCTCGGTGGTTGATTTGCATGTACTATCACCTGATGATCTTGAAAATATAGTTTCCACTTTCTAGAGGCGCTTACCAATGTTAGGGCTACTTTTTCCACCTTTAATTATCTTGTTTCAGCATCATGGAGTACGCCTGCATCTTCCATTACTAGAACTGAGCTCATTGCTAAATCTGCCACCCTCAAGTATAGGAATAAATCTTCATTTTCCCTTGATTGAGGTAAAATCTTAGGAGATAACAAATGAGTCTTAAGCTCTTCAAAAGCCTTTTGACAGTCCTCAGTCCACTCGAAGGTGGTCATGCTTCTCAATGTCTTGAAAAAAGGAAAAGTATGCTCTCCAAGGCGAGCAATTAATATATTTAAGGCATTCAATCTCTTTGTAAAGCATTGTACTTCATTCACAGTCTGCGGGGGCGTCATGTTTAATATGGCTTGAATTTTTTTCAGAATTGGATTGATTCTCTTGGAGCTTACTAGAAAACCCAGAAATTTCCCTCCCTTGATAGAGAAAATATATTTGGAAGGGTTGTATTTCATCTGGTATTGAATTAAGACAGAGAAAACTTCTTCGAAGGTCATGTTCTTTACTAACATGTCATTAACATATCCCTTCGTAATTCTTCCTAATTGATTTTTAAATATCTAGTTGACTTAGGAGTGAGAAAAAAAACTGAAAAAACCAAGAAAACTGAAAAAAAATCGAAAAAACCAAACCGTGAAAAAAAACCGATTAAAATTTTGAAAAAACCGACCGGTTCGGTTTTATAAGCCGGTTCGGTTTTATAAGCTTGATACTGAAAAAACCGAACCGAACCGAATCCAAAACAAAAAAATCAACCCAAACCGAGCCAAACTTGTTTTTATAAAAAAACAAATTAAACCAAAACCGGTTGGTTTGAACCAGTTTTGGTTTTTTTTAAAAAAATTCGGTTTGGTTGCTTTTTTTTTTTATAAAAACCGAACTGAAAATGATCACTCCTAAGTTGACCATTCATTGATACGTTGCCCCTGTATTCTTTAATCTGAATGGCATGGCCTTGCAACAATAAGTCATTGTCTTAGTTATAAAAGTTGTTTTCTCCTCATCTTTAGGGTGCATGAGGACCTGATGATAACTTGAGTTGGCGTTCAAGAAGCTTAAGAATTCAAAACCTATAGTGGCATCTACCAAATGATAAATTTTTAGGAGTGAATAACTATCTTTTGAGTAAGCTTTGTTCAAGTCGATGAAATCTACACACATCCACCACTTATCATTACTCTTCTTGACCATAACCACGTTCACCAACCAGACAGGGTATAACACTTCCCTGATAAAACTAGCAACTAAAATTTTATCTACCTTTTGCATTATAGCCTTCAGTCTCTCTCCTTCAAAGTTCTTTTTTTTTTCTAGCGAACTGGTTGTACATCTGAATCTATTTTTAACTTGTGAGTATCTATTTTAGGGTTGATGTCTGGCATGCCTGATGCATTTGTTGCAAAATTCAATCTTTGGATCTGTAAGAGCTATGTCAATGATTGTTATTGTATGGGTGTTAAGGTGAATCCTACTTTGGTGATGGCTTGTTCATCTCCCCTTAGACAAATGTCCTTTAATCCTTCCACAACCTCAATTCTAAATTTTACTCTTTTCTTTAAAGACCATTGATGGTCCGATATTAGCACTTTCTTACCCTTCAAGCAATAGGTGATACATTTCTTAGAGGTTACCTGATCTCTTCACAACGTGGCAACTCCACTCTAGGTTGGAAATTTCAATGCTAAGTACCTGGTGCTGATTACAATATTGATTTGATATAACAGAGGTCTTCCTAAAATGACATTATACGCTAATGATATATTGATCACCATGAAGCTTTGTTGAAGTAAGACACATCGGAAGGGTGCCCATTATAATAAGTAATTCCAAGGCACCTTTCACCGGTACGCCTGAACCCGTTATTCCTATGAGGGGAGTCTTCACTAGCATTAGTTTTGAAGAAGGGATTTCTATTTGGACCATAACTTTTATGGAGAGGATTTTATCAGCACTGTCATCATCTACTAGCATTTAATGTACTCCGTGAATGGAGATAGTAGTGAAAATGACGAGGACATCTTCATATGAAAAGGTCATTTATTCTTCATTTTTAGGAGTAAAAACTATTGGCTCGTTCCATTAATTCAGTGATCTAGTAGTTGTGAGGATTTGCTTCCCATACTTCCCTTTTTCATTGTTAGAATCACCCCCTGCATAGGTACCCCCTAAGATCACATTGTTCTCGGGTAAAGTCATAGCAGATTGACTAGGCTCTTCCATATTCTGGCCAGGGCAAAAATCCTTCTTTAAAAACCAATGAAGGTAGCACTTGGCTATCAATCTTTCAATTTTCTTCTTCAAGACATAATAGTATTCGGTGTCATATCCTTTATATTTATGAAAAAGACAATACTTTTTAGAGGAGCAGGTGCTAGGATGAGAGTTCATAGGTGAGGGATGTTGGACAAATTATTTACCTTAGATAACCACAAGGAATTCAGTGAGAGACAGTGTTCAAGGGGAGAATATATGCTTCAAAGTAGCCTAAACATTCCCTCATTGGTTTTTTCAGGTTCCTCTTAGGGTTATTGTCCCTCTTATAAGAGCAATCCTGTTTGGTTAAGCAACCATATTTGAGGGACCTTTCAGGTTGTTTATCTCTTGAAAAACAAGAGGATCATGACACGTCATGTTTGCTTCCTTTACTTGTATGTAGTTGTCTATGGCTTGCTTCACTTTCAATAACCTTTTATCTAGTAGGGCATATAACTTCTTCCACGAGATTTTTTTCCTTCACTCCACTAATAAGGGCTTTTGATGTTATAGGTTCAATAAAATCTTCAGCCTCAAGTATTTTCTCATTAAATCTTTTCAAGTTTGCTCTTGTAGACTTATCGTTCATTTGAGTTATTCTAAAAAGTTTAGCAGAACTCTTGCCGGCCAGGATACTTATACTAAAGCATGCCACCGGTTTGGAACAAAGATAATTAAAACTTGTCACTGAATCTAGCTCCAGGTTGTTGTACCATACTCTTACTGAACCTATGAAAGTGGTTGAGAGGATTTTTCACATGATATGACTGTCCTAAATGACCAACTCCATAGTGTTATGTATATTTTATACATGTTATCGAGGATTTAGGAGTCCATCATAGTTGTTTAGAGTCATTTTGATGGCGATATAATCTCTAGGTTACAGGTGTTCAACACATGTTTAAATAATGGGGAATCTCTTATCTGATGAGGGTGTAGACATCCTCCTGGATGAATTCTTCTTTTGTCTGCTTGTCACCCTTATGCCTATAGGGTTTAATGGAGCTTGAAGTCTCTGGTGTATAGTGATATGATACACATATAACTTCCTTTTTATGTTGCCTAGATGGACGCCTAGAAAAACCACTTCCCGCCGGAGCATTATGAGGGTGTGTATGCTTCTAAGAATGGTTTGACAACCTCTAAGGTTGTAAACCCTCAACTAAACTATTTTACCCACATTCCTCTAGATAGTATAATAGTTTACGGACACTAAGTGAGGCCTGTTGCCGAAGAAATGAGTGAAAAGATGCAACAGCTTGCTGAGGTGGGACTAAGACTTGTTAAAGTAGATTTTCCTTCATTTGTTGATTTCCAAGTATGGCCTAGGTGAGGAGTTGCACTTGGTCAATAAGTTGTTGAAGGGTTGGTAGTGCAAGGGCTTGAATATCTATTGTGGCAGGGAAAACAATAACTTATTCCATTTCAGAAGTTTCCTGATTATCTGCTATTAATGGTTATAAGTAGGGAAAGTAATCAAACAATAGAGTTATTTATGATTTTTTTTTATCAATTTTCCAAAGACAACGCCACTGATGAGCTTCCAAAACCCAGGAAATATAAATAATAGGTTATTTAGTGTTTGAGATAATAGTTAATCAATATATCTAGATAATTGGATTTGTTTTATTTAGATCAAAGAACACTAGATTAATGGTAAAAACTTCAGTACTTGCAAAAACAGTCTCAATCAGGGAGGGTTTAAAAACCCTCCGATAATAAAGTCAGTATCTTTATAGAAAAGACTATAACTGACTTAAAAGAGCTTTATATTCAAGGAACAAAGATGTTTGTTCTTGAGTTTTAAGATGATTAATACTTTGAAATATATACAAGTTTTTCTTAAGAGATGAAAAGTTTTAAACGCTTACCAGGATAGTTCAGGGGGTATTTATACCCCGTAAACCTTGTTGTTTTTAGAGAACGGAAGGCTTAAAAAGTTATTTACTTTTGGTGGCATTAATGAGGGACAAATATCCCTTATATATCATTAATGAGATAGTAAGTATGGTATGTCTCTTAAGAGATCTTTTGTAAACCTATAAGTGTAGGGAAATCATTACCTCAGATATGAATTAGTCATATAATTGTTTTAGATGGAGAGACATTACGGTTTATCATGCCTACAACACTTTTAATATAGGAGATCATCTAAGGTCAAGCACATAGTTGTAGAACCCGATTGTATTTGAATCCAAGTACGTAGGGTATGACATGTTTTGTCAATCCTATATTTGTCTAGGGCTTGGCTGATTTCCAAACCCAAGTGTGTTGGGTGCATATTTGTCAAACTCATATTGCCTTGGGTTTAGATGATTGTCACACCCAAGTATCTTAGGTCTAGCTGATTGTCATACCCAAGTGTCTTGGGTCTGACACGTTCGCCAGACCCATATTGCCTTGGGTCCGGCTAATTGTCACACCTAAATATCTTAGGTCTGACTGATTGATGATTAGTACTTAAAAGTGCATTCTCACTAAGGCTTTATATCATCATATTGCACTTAAAGTATCATTAAATTCCCTAACTTAAGCATGTTTTATAATAACAAGTCTGATAATATAAGATAACTTTAATTTAGGGTAAATGCTCATTTTAAATGCAGGCCTATCACTTAAATCAAAGGATTGATTGATGAGTTTAACTACTGAAATTAAGAAGACAAAGAGAGGGTTAAGCTTAGAAAAGAGATGTTGGTTCAGTCCAAACTAGAACACTGTTCAGTCATTGGGTCATATCTGGAGCTGTAGATCTTGGATTTCAATTTGGTTTATATGGCTAGAAAGCTAAGATATAGGCCTAAAACATTTATGGAGTCCAAGACTCAATTCTGCTGTTTGGAAGTCCAAATCTTAGCAACAACGGAGAAGTCAGAATCTGTTCTGCAACCCAAATATTGTTCAGTATTCAGCCTATCTCTTGAGTTCTAGAAGTCCAAATGCACCGATTTGTTTTTTAATTGAAAGCTGAGACAATTTCCTAGAACTTTCATGAAGACAATCTATTCAAATTCTGACGTTAGCAATGACGTTTTGTTCAAATAAGAAGATAAGGATTGTCACCAAGTCAAGATGTGGCCACCCACTCAACAATTAGTCATCAAATCAATAGTTTCAAATTTTAGCCTGTAAAGGGAGGCATTTGCCATACATTTAGGCATCTTGGTTTTTAGATTAAGATCATGTTCTTGCTCTTTCTCTTTATATTTTTGTAATGCTTAAGTTTTGTTTATATTAATCTATTGTTTATGCTTTTCATTTCCTCTCATTTACTTAGTTAACTTATATCTTATTTATGTTCTTATCTTGTTTATTTATATTTCTCTCTTTCATTATGTTTAGCTAAGTTTATTATGTCAATATGAAAAGGTTACACTAATGGTGTAAGAATAAGTATAGTATAAACTCAACATGGACTTTAATGTTTGATACTAACATGTTTTGTATTTGTTATCTTGTTCACTTTTAATACTTTGCTTATTAAATGGTTAATCTAGATTTATGTTGTATAACCCTTAGTACAATAAATATTTGGCACTTTCATAGCCCAACCGTATGTTATAACCGACACCTGTGTTATGAAAAGAACTTGATTTGTTGTTAACATAAGTTATAATCATGAATATGTGACAACATTTACAAGTATTAGCATTATTCGAATAAGATAACTAATGTAATCATGTTAACAATTTATAATTCGATTGGAACCTCCTTTGTGTGTGGTTTCCAGTTGAGTAATAGAAAGAGTTTATATTATACTTGTTTGAAATACCATTAGTGGATCCTCTAACCTTGACAATTATTTTATCCTTGTTTAATCCTTATATCAATATCACATCTCAAAACTCTCTTCAACTCCTTTTCTATTATTATCTATTTTTTTATTTGTAGTTTATACAGTTAACCTCCCTGTGGTTCGACCCTGGTCTTGCCGGGTTATTTATTACTTCGACACTCCTACACTTAGGAGAAGACATCAACTCTTTGGTCATGCCAAGTTTTTGGCGTCGTTGCCAGGGAGGTAAATTCTTGTATAAATTATAATATTTATTTTCTTTTCTTTTTTCACTTTTCATTTTATCTAACTTTTGTTTATTTTGTTTTGTTTTGTTTGTTTTTCTATTCCTTTCTTCCTTTTATTCTCTTTCTAAACGTGCATGAGAGTTTGGTCACGTACATTAAGTGGTAGACTTTATAGGGTATCCTCATCATTTTCAGAAAATATGGCCGAAGAAGATAACCAATCGCTTCATAATAAGAATAACCATGTTAGAATACTTAGAGACCACGTGAATTCCACAAGAACAAGTGCACCCTTATGCATAGTTTCCCCCTGATGCATCTCATTTTAATTTTAAGCCAAACATTATTCAACTTTTACCTTCTTTTCATGGATTAGATCTAGAAAATCCATACTTGCATTTAAGAGAATTTGAGGAGGTCTGTAACATTTATAATGACTTAAATTGTAGTATAAACACACACCATCATATTAAAGCCTTTTCCTTTTTCATTAAAATATAAAGCTAAAACATGGCTACAAAATCTTAAGTCAAGATCCATTCGTGCTTGGGATGAAATGCAACAATAATTTTTAAAGAAGTTTTTTCTGTCTCACAGAACAAACTCTTTCAAAAGACAAATCATCACTTTCACTCAAAAACCAGGAGAAACATTTTACCAATGTTGGGATAAGTATCGAGACTTGCTTAATACTTGCCCTCATCATGGCTTTGAAACATGGAGATTGGTTTCATATTTTCATGAAGGGTTAACACCTAAAGATAGGTAAATGGTTGCATTGATGTGCAATGGAACTTTTGAAGATAAAGACCCTAATGACGCAATGGAGTACCTGGACTTGCTAACTAAAAATGCTCAAAATTAGGACATTACAGGCACTTATGAGGCACCAAGTAAAACTCAACCTCATACATCTAGTGGAAGAATGTACAACATTAGGGAAGATCATGACCTCTAAGCCAAATTTATATCTTTAGCTAGAAAAGTCGAGGCACTAGAATTGAAAAAGTGGTCAATTAAAATCTGTTCAAGAAATTATGTGTCAAATCTGTGAAACCAATAAACACTCAACCAATGACTGTCCAACTTTGCCTTCTTTCAAGGAATGCCTCCATGAACAAGTTCATGCTTTAAACAATTTTCAAATGCCCAATCATAACCCATACTCACAAACATACAACCCTGGTTGGAGAAATCACCTAAATTTTAGTTAGAAGAGTGATAACAATAATGCACAAACTTCACAGCCACCGTTTCAAGCACACCATAATTTCCAAAATTCTCATAGATATGCATCTTCTTATGCTCCACCTCCTAGAAGAAATCTTGAGAAAATATTGCATGCATTCATTGAAAAGTAAGAAACAATCAACACTCAACTTGCTCAAAGCATGACAGATCTAAAAGATGTTCTTGCAAAATTATATTATTATTTTATTTATAAAGCTAAATAGTGTGATGTTTTTAATGTAGTCACACCACTGTTCATCCTCTCACATTTTACTATGAATTAAAATAATGAAATTTTTGATAATTTTTAATTTGGTCATCAAATTATTATTATTATTATTATTGCACAATTAAGCTCAAATTATAGTCCAATTTCTTTTTTTGGGGGGTGAGGGTTGAATTGCAAGGCAAGTTACTGAAATGCAATACACGGGTAACATAGGGGACACGTTTGAATTTGTTGGTGAAGTATATTTTCATCCCCTATATTTTTTTTTTATAAGGTGACCGATCCTTTGCACTTTTCAAATATTAATTTTGATACTAAACTTCAATTTCATCATTTTTAAGTCTTTATTGGGTGAGAGGAGAGAGGCAATCACTGGAATCCGGTCTACAGAGAGAGGCGTCTTTTCAATGATTCCGACCACCAAAACATTAGATTTTTATTTGAAATAATTCCATATGATGAAGGGAGTTTGAATTAGATGTTTTGTTACCTTGAAAATGCCTCATAAAATAGATTTGAGCTAGAGAAGAAATTGGGTTTTAGGTTGATTCTTGGTTTTGGACTTTTTTGTGCTTTTAAAGGTTAATGATAGGTTAAACAAGGTTATAAGGGTGTTTTCTAGGTGTTTGAGGTTGAAATTTAAAGAATAAAAATCGGGCACCTTGATTTTTCGACCACCACAATGATTGAAATCTAGGTATGCTAGACAACACGTTGTCATTTTTCTCAAATTGAATTGATAGGACAATCCACATTATCTTACAAAAAAAAAAAAAGGGCTCGCATACTAGGCCTGGCCTTATTCTTTGCTTTTTTTTTAGAAATATTTTTTAAATAATTTTTAAATTTCTATTTTACTTCTTTGTGATTTCCCCCTTATTTTTTCTCTTTTAAATAGTGATTAGTTTTTAATTATATTGGATTTTTTAAATTTTTTAAAGAGATTCGTATTATTCATTTGTAGTTTTTTTAATATTAAAAAAATAGAAATAAAAAATATTTATTTATTATGATATTTTTAATATGTATAACATTGCATAATAATTTATTTTTTTTATTTTATCCAATAAAGAGCTAGATTGAAAGATTTCAAGAAAATCAATCTGACTAGCAACGAAACGCTAGTCAATTGACTAGTCAAAAACTAATTGATGTATATGATTGATGAAATTTTATGAATAAAAGTACTCAAATGAAAAAATAAAATCAACATAGATATACAAATAGAAATATGTGAAGGTAGAAGCACTTCATATAGTAGTATCCTTATGAAAAAAGAAAAATATTAAAATAATATCAACTTGAACCTACTTGACAAAGAGTTAACTGCCGCATCAACATTCAATAACAAAACTAATGAAGGTAATTTCTTGAACAAAATACTCAAATAAGAAAATTGTGTGGGTGCTCAAATACAAAAGATTACAAAATACAAATACTTCATATATCATTATCTCTTCTTAGTTTTAAGGTTTTAATCTTTTATTACCTTTATAATTTTAATTTTTTTTTAATTTTTAGATTTTGTTTTCAATGTAAACCATATAAAATTTAATTTTGAATTTTATATTTTTTTATAAAATAAATCATATAAGTGGTATGTAGTTTTTCTAGATACTTTTTTTTTATTGCTATTGCTTTTTATTCATTTTTATTCAATGAACTGTCTATTAATAAAAAAATATTTTATTGTGAAAATAAAAAAAAATCATGAATCACCAAAGATAATTTTGATGAAAAAAATATATTTCTCATCCGTAATTATATTTATTGTCTTTCCTATTAATATCTATTTTTATTATTATATAATTAAATAAAAAGTAGATTCTAAAATGTTTTTTCAAGGAAACAAGTTGTAAATATCACTAATCATTACTAATATTGCATTGTTCTTTTGCTATGGGATTTCAAAAATAGTTCATCAATCTACTAGTATTAAATATTTTATTGGATCTCTCTACTATTAAAATTTGTATTTAATAACAATGCTCTATTTATTAATGTCATTAGGACATAAAAATTGACGAATAATATTGCAACACATGTACTAAAATCAATATTTTTCTTACCAAAATTCCATTTCTTATGTAAAATATGAAATAGTTTTTACTAAAAAATAAAAAATAACGTGCATGTGTATACTTTTTTCCACTAGTTTTCATTTGATAAATAGAAAAATATTTTTAAAAAATATATTTATCAATCTATAAATGGAAGTTTTTTATAAAATTATTCACATATCTTTTCCTTATAATTATTTTTGTATAAATTATGATATTAGAAAAGACATGTTCATAGGTGATGTTGTTCGGAAAAATGATTCATCACATGTCAATACTATTTGATATTTTACAATAATAATAATAATAATAATAATAATAATAATAATAATAATAAAGTACTACAATTATAGCTACCAGTCCTGTCTAGCAAGTTAAACCCTCCAAAATATATTATTGAAGTTAACATGATATTTATAATTCTTCATTAACATTTTTTTTTCCTGTTTTATCAGAAATTAAAAAAAAAAAAAGGGCAGGAGTGCAGAGAGAGAAGGATTTACGTAAAATCTCAAGGCAAAAATGGAGATCGTTCAAGAGAGAAAACAGAGAGAAAAGGGCAATTAAGGGCGTGTTTTTTAAAATTTTAATTTTTTTTATTTAAAATAATTTTTTTATATTTTTATATTATTTTGATGTGTTTATATTAAAAATAATTTTAAAAAAATACAAAAATTATTTTAATATATTTCTAAATAAAATATATTTTAAAACATCATCACTGCAACAATTATAAACACATGTTAAAACGTGGATGTACCTACTGCCTACTAGCATTATTTTGACGATATGAAAGGTACAATGAGCTTGCACATACGAGACTAGTAGGGTATAGCATGGAATAGACGACTAGTCATAGAGTGACTGACCTCTTCACAATTTTTATCGCAGGCGTACTGTCCTGCACCCAATGCAAAGCCGAGGAATCCGCATTTATCTTCAAACTAGGCAGCCAGCCATTGAAACTGTTGTTATTGCTTTACTGCACCTGGCGTGCAAAGGCATAAACTCGGCCATTAGCACAGAAAATAGAAATAAAATACAAATTAACACATGATAAAAAAAACATCCATTAAACAATATTGTGATTTGACTAAATATCATGTTTTTAAACTGTGATATTAATTATAATTTTATCATGATTTTAAATTGTGATATCAATTAGTAGACTGTTTTGAGAAACAACTATACATTTCAAAAACAGTCGGACAGTAATCCGAAATGGTCCGATCATTTTGAGAAACTATCGAACTATTTTTGGCTACTGTTCGATTTTAGAAAATCTTGTGTTTTGAGCATGAAAAAGTTCATAAAATCATAGTTTTTGTTAATCTGAAATTTAATTTACTTTATAATTTTAGAGAATTAAAAATTTTATAATTTTAAACAAAATTTGGGCAGAGTTTTCTCTATATAGAAACTATACCCACGTTTTTTTCTCGCTTAAAAAAACCTGTAAAAAACCACAATAACTCCAATTAACAAATTCTAATTAAAACTCAACAAATTCTCACATTTCATAATCACAAGTAGCCCCAAAAATACAAAAAAAAATACATATATACATGGAAAATGAATAAAATATAATGCAATAATACAATATTCAAGTAATCCCAAAACATATAAATATAACTCATCTATCTATCTACGTCTACATCGTCTACTAGATGATCTGAGTTTAGTAATACCACGATTGTATTCAGCTCTTGCACCTACTAGAGTAGCCTCGTTCTTTGCCATAACAACATCAAGAGTTAACCTTTCTTTAAAGATATCAAGTCTAGTGCAACAAACATTTAACTTCTGAGACGTAACAATGTGAACTTCGCTTTCTTCATCAATATTACGAAGATAAGATGCGACCTCTTGACCCTCCTGTAGCATGAGTCAACCTAATATTAATAAAACATTAATGTTAAATTAAAAGATTAATACATAAAACCCAACGTTTAACAAATATTAATTATGAAAAGATGGTTACTAATGAGATTTTGAATCTGCTACACATGTTGATCATACTGCATGTATCTAGGTGAAGGAACTTTCTCGGGATCTGAAGTAATGACCTGAGGTGTGATACTCATGTACCTAATCATGTATTCCTCATATTGCCTAAACAAATGTGTGTCAGCAACACTGATAAGTGGTCTACAGTACTTCAACCCTTAAATATAAGATCCAAATGACCAAAACACTTTCCCAAAAACTATTACACTATCATCAATATTTCTTTTGTGCTTCTAATCAACAATTATTCCAGGATTTGATTATTTTATTGCCAATAACAACCTAGGTAATTTTTCAAAAGATTCCTCATGTGAACCAAAAAGATGTTCAACGACCTTCTGTTTTGCAACTCAAGCTTTGTCATATGAAATTTTATACTTGTAATGCAATTTTATTTAATCTTGTATGCTTGCAACCATTATTGAAAGCTTGTTCGTCACAAGGGTTGATATAATATTAACAATAAAATTTGCATTAAACTTACAATGGTTTTTTTTTACACAAGTCAAAACACATGTGTGACCCGTTTAACTTTGATATCTCAAATGAATTCGACCTTTTATAATATCCCCCACATAAATATCACTTACATTTACGTGTTTGCACATGTTGTAATTGAACAAATATAGAGTTCAACCGTTGGAATTAGTATTTAAGTAAATGTACAATGTGTCATCATTTAACTGTATTAATCGATTTATTTTTACTAACGAATGTTTGTCCAACCTCTAACTCAAACTCTCTTGACATATGTCTATGACTAAGTGCCTAATCATTAGAAACAACAAAATTAGACCAAAAAAACATCTCTAAATTAAAAAACAAGAGGTATGATTTCCTCATCAACATTCACCATCACATTCGAGTTTAACACATCATCATCCTCATTGTCACTAAGTTCAGAATAGTCAAATCAATGTTGTTCAGCAAATGGATTGTCAAACATAATATCACCTATCATTTGCAGCAAATCATCTGACAATAAATTGTTTTTACCTCTACTAATTAAACTTGAAGAACCAGCAAAAGTTAGGACACACACGGATTTTGATCGACTACTCACATACAATATCATCATGTTCAAACCACTTTGGGTGAAAGAATCAATCATGGTCTTAAAACTATTGTTTCTCACAATCGGTATAGGATAATACTGATGATGTTCACCAATCTGACACCTTCAAGTTATTTCTTTTATTGTTTCATATGACATGCTTGAATTATAATTTAACAACAAACTGCTTCCACCATTATATGTGATATTACTGTTCACATCATGAATAATAATAACACCATAATGACATAACATAAACATGTTATAAGATATTTTGTTAAAAAAAATTGAATTTTGGTTAATTTGATGTAATTATAACTAAATTGCATTATCCTACCATTAATTGTCAAAATTCATATCAAATACAATCAAATTTCTAAAATTTAACATTAAAGCAAATTCACCAATAATTAAATATAATTCATAGCAAATTAATATAACTCAAAGAAAATATCAAATTTGTGAACTTATCAACAATTCAATGAAACATGTAATTCGTCATGCAATTACCGCATTTATGTTCTCTTGCATTAATTCATCAAGCGTAGTTAATTACATTATTAGTTGATTCCAATAATATACACAAAATCCCTAATTTAAAAACTTAACATCAATTAAATGCAACACATAATTAATTGAAATAATTAATTCATAAGTAATTTATTTTATTTTCATGTTCAACTATATCAAATCAACCCTAATTTATGATATTCTTAACTAATTTAACATTAATTCAACAAATTCTAAATTCACCATAAACCCTAAATTCAACCTAAGCAATTATTCTATTTCAATCAAATCAAACACAAATTCATAGCAATGTAGTATATTTACCTTGCTTGTAAGACTAGAAAAAGAATCGAGTAGTGACGAGAGTGGTGGCAACAAAGGTAACAATGGATTTTTAACACAAAAACACCCAAGGATGCTTAGAAATTAGGATGAGTTTGATTTTTGTTTGTTTTAAGAGCAAAATATAAGTGTTTAATGCGTTGTTTTAAAGAGAAATTAAAGGTGTCGGTGGTTTTTAAGAGAGAGAGAGAGAGAGAGACAGTGCATTTATGTTGTTGTTCTTTGATCTGAAGAGTTTAAATTTTAATTTATGTCACATTTTTGAAACACAGCGTCTTAAGTTTTCGTGTTTCAGAAACACGATATTTGACCATGTTGCACTTTCTAACGACAACATTTACTAAATTTTACATTTTAGAAGCGCAGCATGATCAAACTATTTTGTTTCATCTAATTTTTTTAAAACAATATTATTCTATCAATTTTTTTATGTTTACTGTGCTAATTTTAAAAATTATCTCTTGCAAAGTTACAATGACAATCGAGGAGGAGGAGGAGGACAAAGGTTTCTTCTTTTAATTACACTGTTGAAATCACAATTATTATTTTTTTTTTATCTCAACTAATTGATTTCCATGTCCCCTTTTTTGTTTTTGCCCTTTATTTAAACTTACGATTTTTCTTGTAAAATTGAATACAAGATGGTTTGATTTAATTCGGTTTGAGGAGAAGTAGTAAAGCGAGAAGTAGATAGACTTTACCACACAGAAATGGGGGGAACTTAAATCTTTTGCTGATAAACCTGGTTTAGGCTTTTCTTGGGGTTGGGTTAGGGTAGAAGCTCTATCTTAGGGGCGGTTTGCTTTTAAAAATACTAATTTTTTTTTTTTGTTTTAATTTTTTTATTTTCTAAAATTATTTTGAAATACTAAGGTTAAAAAATAAATTTTAAAAATAAAAAATTTTATTTTATATATTTACAAATAAAAATATTTTAAAACACAGATACA
>Ga0325402_1002631_pt1 | contig 15837 bp, 7 predicted proteins | sample PopdelMetagenome_22_FD_207212 | JGI IMG/M metagenome (GOLD analysis project Ga0325402, IMG submission 207212) | Populus deltoides microbial communities from Bellville, Georgia, United States - Xylem-PdKOR-R3 | ecosystem: Host-associated > Plants > Phyllosphere > Stem > Wood/Secondary xylem... | reverse complement strand
AACTATTGATTTGTTGACTAATTGATGAGTGAGTGGCCACATCTTGACTTGGTGACAATTCTTATCTTCTTGTCTGCCAAAAACGTCATTGATAACGTCATAATTTGAACCGACTTCAATCATGAAAATTCTAGGAAATTGTCTCATCTTTCCAGGGTAAAAATTTGAGATCATTTGGACTTCTAGAACTCGAGATATGGGCTGAACACTGAACAGTGTCTGGGCTGCAGGACAGATTCAGACTTCTTCGTTGTTGCTACAATTGGGACTTGAAAAAGGCCTTGTTAAATCTTGGACTCCTCATGAAAGTTGTAGGCCTATGTATTAGCTTTCCATCCATATAAGGCAGACCTAAATCCGAGATCTACAACTCCAGATATGACCCAATTACTGAACAGTGTTCCAGTTTGGACTGCACCAACATCTCTTTTCTAAGTTTGGCCATCTTTCTGTCCTTTCAATTTCAGTACTTCAACTCATCAATCAATTCTTTCATTTATGTGATAGGCCTGCATTTAAGATGGACATTTATCATAAATTAAAGGTATCTTATATTATTAGATATGTTAGTATAAAACATGCTTTAGTTAAGGAGTTATTGATACTTCAAGTGCAAAATGATGATATAGAACCTTGATAAAAATGCACTTTTAAGTACTAATCAGACATCCTCCTGGGTCATATGGAAAACCCTTCCTTGATCCCTTTCATTTTGCACTCTGGGTTGTCCTCTATTTGAGTTAGCTCCTGACTGAGTTGACCTTCCCGGTCTATTTACTGTGATAGACTGCTGATGACTCTGACTTTGCTGCCTATGTCTCTGAGGCTGTTCAGTGTTTAACTGGGGGCATTCCCTTTTAAAGTGACCCTTCTCACCATAGTGATGACATCCTCTTCCTAAGTACTGACAGGTTTTCAACTTATGACCTTCTCCTCGACATATATAGCATCGTCCAGGAGAAACCATACAACTCCCAGGGTGTCTTTGTTCACACTGAGCACTTCGAGGGTAGCCAATTTCCTTCTGATCATTATGCCCCCTTGCAGCTATAACCCTGGAGTGGGTCTGACCACTTGCCGACCTCCCACTGATATCCTGTCGGAAGCTAGTTGACGTCCCCCTTTTCTTTTTGAATTAAAGGAACTGTTCGCCTCCACCTTTCTTTGGAAGTGGTGGCCTGCCTAAAAATTCCATTTCCTTTCGTTTTCCTGCACCCCCATGACTTTGTTGGCCTTCTTCCATACAAGCCTTCAAGGCCTGTGCTGCTTCAATCAGTTCCCTTACTGTCTTGAATTGCAAAGCAATCAACCCTTGCTTCAATTCTTGTTTGAAACCATCCCTTAACTTTTCTATCATGTGTTGTTCTGATGGGACATAATGTGGTGCGAATTGTGAGAGATCATGAAATCGTCTCTCATACTCGAGTACTGACATTCCCTCCTGTCTCAAAGCTAGGAATTCTTGTTCCTTCATCTTCCGATGATATTTGGAGTAATATTGATTCTCAAACTCTATCTTGAAGTCATCCCAGGATAGGGTTTCTGTAGCCCTCCTCAACTGAACTGTCTCCCACCAAGTCATAGCACCATTTGATAGTAATTGAGTAGCACAATCTACTCGCAGATCATGTGGTATCTTAATTTGAATCATGGTTTTCTCCACCTTTCTAATCCACCTTCCCGCCACCTCAGCATTTTGTTCACCTGAGTAGGGTTCACAACCCATTTCTCTCATACTTTTCACCAAACGAACTAGTTGTAACACGTCATTAGTAGCTGTAGCTGCTTCTGAAACGGTTGGTATGATGGGTGTAGGTGGGGGTGCTGGTATAGGAGTGGCAGCATTAGCCATACCTTCCATTACTGCTTTGACTAGCTGGGCCAAGAGCATCGGATCAACATAAGAAACAGATGGCCCTGCAGGTGTAGTCTGAGGGGGCTCCTCTACTCGCTCCCGCGGGGCTGACGTGGTCGGCTGAACATCCCCAGTTTGCCTTGGTGCCTGTCTAATTTGAGGCCCCGATGATTCTTCATGCCCTGCTTGAGTCGATACTACCGGTGCATGTGAAGCAGTATCTTCCAAAGGGCTCTCTTCTTGCCCCTCGAAAAAGTCTATATTTCTATTCCCCCTCCCTACAGAGGATAGATCTGTTCTAATCTCTTAACGGGTACGTACCATCCTGCAATAAATTAATGAACATCAACAACCATTTTTGATTTCTTCCAAGAACCTATACCAGGGCTCTGATACCAACTGTAATAGTCCCGACATAATCAATGTTAAAAGAATTCCAAAATATCCTTTTTATTTGAGGGTAAATTTCTTTTTCCTAAAAATTCGGCAGAGTTTCATTTGCATTTAGGACATCCCAAGTTATCGACTATTATTAGTTTACTCAAACAACCCATCATCACAAGGTCCCTTAATTCCGGTCCTTATATCAAACCTCATAATTCCACACCTCATACAATCCACACAATATATATATATATCCTACGAGTAAGTTCAATATAAACATAGTCCAACACAATTATATCATAAAATTTAAAGGAAAAAGAATACTAACATGCAAAGAAAGTATTTACAATATAAGAAGTGTTCTTAGATATTTCAAAAGGGTTAATTACAAGATAACTAAAATACTACATGTTAAGCTGAACCTTTATAAATACATCAAGGCTTGCACAAAAGTATACCACATAAACACGTTAATTCCCTTTTGTTTTAAGTTAAATATTTACACAAATTTTGCAAGGTAGAGTCCTAAACTAATGATCTTCCTGGATGTTTGATGAACCTGTTACATAAATAAACATACCATTATGTTGATAAAGAATATATGTATGCTCATGTAATGAATACGAATGAAGTATTAACTTTCTATCGAATCCATGAGAATTCTAACAAAGAACTTATATTTTGCTTGTAAATCTTTTAAACCCAATTAACACCCATTTGTATATTCTTAATTGAATAATCTTATTTACTTGCATAAACTGGGTGACCTTGCAAGCTAATCGTGTAAATCATATCCCGGCAATCCCATCACGGATGCCATTAGCCGAAGCTAATCGTGTAAGTCATATCCCGGCAATCCCATCACGGATGCCATTAGCCGAAGCTAATCGTGTAAGTCATATCCCGGCAATCCCATCACGGATTCCATTAGCCGAAGCTAATCGTGTAAGTCATATCCCGGCAATCCCATCACGGATGCCATTAGCCGAAGCTAATCTTGTAAATACACTAGGCTTTATTTACATTGAACACGATATTTATTATAATTGCATTCACCAGAAGGATTCTAAATTGTATAAATGCAAATAGGAGGGAAAATCACGCACCTGCTTCGCCTGCCTCGCAACCTCCCCTAATAGAAGATCCGATCCTAGTTGCTCCTCCTGAATCACAAGGAAGTTTTTTTTTTGTTATGATTCTTTCAAGCCGATATTATAGAGAATTCATATTCATCCATTACTCGTATGTTACTTTCTATGCATGTTCATTTCCTCATAATAACATACATACATATATCATGTATATTTTCAGACTTAATATCTCAATACGCAAGTGTTCGTATGACTCAATTCTTTTATATTCTTATTTATAGTATTCACGTGAAAGTCTACTGTTACTGTCTAACTTTGAACTTCTACTGTCAAATTTTCAACTGTTACTGTTTGACTTTTCCAACCGTTACTGTCTGACTTTTCCAACTGTTACTGTCTGACTTTTCCAACTGTTACTGTTTGACTTTTCCAACCATTACTGTTTGACTTTTCCAACTATTACTGTCTAACTTTGAACTGTTACTGTTTGACCTTAACAGTTGTTTGACTTTTCCAACTGTTACTATTTGATCTTTCCAACCGTTACTGTTTGACTTTTCCAATCGTTACTGTTTGACCTTTCCAACCGTTACTGTTTGACCTTTCCAACCGTTACTGTCTAACTTTGAACTGTTACTGTTCAATTTCCAACTGTTACTGTCTGAACACTCATCAGATTTTTAACTATATCTAAAGTTCTAAAACTCCATTTTAACTGAGATTGATCTTGTTGGAAAGCTAAGACGCGAGGCTATTAGTTCTCTAAGGGAGGAGAACCTAATTTTGCCTCCAAGATAGTCAAAATTGTTCATTTACTAATTAGTCCTACTGCCCTACATAAATCAGTCACGACTTAGTTTCAGTTGGTAACCCATAACTGGAGTTCTACATTTCCAAATTGAGCAAGACCAGTTTCCTTGGTTAGCTAACATTCAAATCTACAATTTTTATGGGGAATCCGATCCTAATCCCCTCATCCTCCTACCCGAAATCTCATCGACAGTTAGGAGACAAGTCTGTCCAGATTCGTCTCCCCCTCCCCTTCACACAATACTTTCATAAACTATATACCACACATGAATTAACTTAATCTCAACAATAAGTACTTTTTCCCCAATTTATGTCTAAGAACCCTAACCTATGATTCAATATCAAGGCATCAATTTTTTATCGAATTTAAAATGAATATTTTTAATATCATGTTTAGAATACCTTACCCGGTACAAATTAAGATTTTGATCTTCAACCAGTTGAAGATTCTCAACTCCTTCTTTTCTTTCCTTCTTGTTCAATTTCTTAGTAATCCTTTGCTCTCAAGTGTTTATCCCATCTTTAAGCTCTTAATCTTGGATGGGTTCTTAAAATTTTAGTGTTTCTCTCTTGATTTCTCGAGAATGAGTATAAAACTCCCTATTTTCTCTCCTTATGGTTCCTACCGATTTTTTTTTTGATGAGGAGAAAGTATTTATACTCTATATTTTCCCTTATTTACATTTAGACCCCCTTTTTCCTTTAAGTGCATTATTCTCTTCAATTAAATCTAACCCTCAACAGTACTAGGTTTATTATAATGTCTCGAATTATTTCGCCCAGAAATTTATATTCAAAAATTTCTGAATTTCTGTTTTTATTTAATCATATACATGAATTTCTTCACTTTTATTTATTTATTTTTTTTTCCGGGGTTTACAACAACTCATAGGTTAAGATGAATTACCTACCTATAGGGTTTTCCACTTGAAGTTACTTTGAGGGAATGCTTGGTATTTTTCTACCTATGCCTTTTTTATCTAGGCTTTTCTAATATTCACTCAAAGTCAGCTTCAAGAACCTCAAGTTAAACCACAATAAATGATTGAAAACCTCTCTCGAGGTTTCCAAGTGACTGATTAACCATATGAATAATAGAGGAATACAACACCACATTGCTCCCTTTCCAAACACCCTACAATGATTTAGCGATAATAAAGTTTTAGCCAAGATAGTTGAAGAAGGGTTACTCCTTGTTCGTTCATATTTAACAAAGGTATTGGCGATTTCGACACTAATGATTCCAACAACTTCTGGAGGAAACAAGGCTAACCTAAAGATAGAAAAAGCAACCGCCTAGTACCTCTCCTCTCCTAACTTTCCCTTATCTTTATCTACCTTTAGCTTAGTCTCAATGAGTTTCCACTTGAACCCCTCGTTGTTTGTCTTGTACTGATCGACTTAGTCTAGGTGCAACAATTTTGCAACCTTGACAATAATGTCTCTGATCTTTATCTAAAATACACTTTATGCAAGTTGTTTAGGAAGTCCAAGATCTGAGCATATTTCTTATCGGTAGAGGTCATGTCAACATCCTTGAAGGTGAAACATCTGTAAACCGGGTCCTAGAAATGCATTAAGACCTTGACTGCTGAAATCTATACTAGGAGTCTTACCAGATGGGTGATTCTCTCATACCTCCTCTCGAATAGGGTCTCATCCATAAAACTCAAGTCTGGCACAAGCTTCTTTATATTATCCACAAAGCAATGTACTTTGGTCATACACAGTAATTCCCCGACTTTGGTCTTTAAACAATCCCTTTTAATTAATTGTATCATCTTGGATTTTTGCTCGTACTTAGAAAAAGTCATTGAAGTTGTCATAACCCGATTTTTGACAACATAAAATTCAAAAAATGAAAAAAAATGAAAAATTGAGGTTTGGATCATGACAACACAAATGAGAAGCTTTGAGGAGTTAATCATATTGGATTTATGACTTTAGAAGTTAATTTTGAAAGAAATTGAAAGAATTAACAGGTATGAGGTTTAAATTAAACTTTGATTGGGTTTAATTAATGATATTGGAAGTTTGATTGAAGAATGGATAAGTTTGAGCATTTAATTAACCTTAGATTTAGTTTAATTAATGAAATCAGGGGCATAATTGAATAAATATTAAATTTCTGAGTTAATTAAGGACAAAATTACAACTGATTAAGGTTCGGGGACCATTTTGTAAAAGGCGCCAAAATTTTGTCCAGGGGCCCGATTAAAAAATGTTGAAACTGGGAGGACCAGATTGAAAAACGACCGCCTAGTCTAGAAATGACGCCGTTTTTCATTTCTGGTCGTCATTTTCTTCCTCTAAGAACAAAAGAAACTCCATGCAAAGAAGGAGAGGAAGAACATTAATTGCCACCATAAACGAACGGACAATCTCCACGACTTCTATCGCCATTTCTCAGATTATTCCCTCTAGTTAGCAAGTCTTTGAGACGGGGAAGAGACCACCACCAACAGTCCAGCAGTTGCAGGATTGTTGGTGTCCCAATCTACCCAAAACACAGGGTTTCAATAGTATCCACATGGAGATAAACACCGGGGGAGATAAGGATTGAGTCCTATATCCAAGTCCCCGCAGGACTTATCCTCTGCCAAGAAAAGAAGAGGCGTACTGAGGAACAACCAGTTGGTTCTGCCCCTATAAAAGGCCAGCAATTAGCCAGAAAGAAGAGAGAAAAAAAGAAGTAGAAAACAGGGAGGAAAACAACAGAGAAAGAAGGAGGATAAGAAACAGAAGGATGGAGAAACAGAGGGGAAAACAAAGGAGCAAAAAAAAAATAATAAAAAAACCCAAAGACAGAGGAGAACCCATAACAAAATAAAAACACAAGAGCAGAGTGATAAGAGACTGAAAGGAGCGAGGGAAAGAAGAACATTCTTCGAACAAGATCATCACTTTCATCTTCATCTCCGTCCCTGTCTTCACTTTCGCTAGGTAACGTTTTTCTCTTGCTTTGTTATGTTCTTTCATTTAAATGTGCAAAACAGTGCGAAGGTAATTAATTACCTTCGCACTGAGCAGTGCACGCGTGAGTCGCCTCACGTGTGCCTGCTGCCCAGCCGGGTCACAGGCTTGGGCTAGTGACCAGGTTGGGCCAGCTGGGTTCAGTGGGTTGGGTCTCTTTCATTTAAATGTGCAAAACAGTGCGAAGGTAATTAATTACCTTCGCACTGAGCAATGCACGCGTGAGTTGCCTCACATGTGCCTGCTGCCCAGCCGGGTCACTGGCTTGGGCTACTGACCAGGTTGGGCCAGCTGGGTCCAGTGGGCTGGGTCTGGGCTTTAGGCCCAGCCGGCCCAAATTATGTTTGCTAAGGGTGTGTTTGGCAAAACACACCCTTATGCCTTAACTATAATTTTGATGCCCATTCTAGTTTGATGTTTGGCCAAACGAGCCTCATTTCGATATAAAAAAATTCCAAAAATATTTGGGGGTCTTCGTTGATTTATTTGTGGGCCACGCCCCTCGCACAATTTTTTTTTCCCTTTGTGCTTGTATTTGTTTTAGCTATGTGCTCAATCTGTGGACTATTACTGTTAAATGCAAATATGTCGTGCAAGGTTTTTATTTATTTCCATATGAAAAGGGTCAATAAAAATAAAGGATAAACAAGAAAAATAGCATAGAAAATTTCTTCTTCAAATTCATTTTTTTTGCGAAAATATTCACTAACGCCAGAGTCAGGAGTATCACATTTTTTGGATTTGCGCGATATTTACCAACACCAGAGTTGGAAATATTCATAGGAATTGTTCACTGATGCCAGAGTCAGGAACATGAAAGGAAGGATAGAAAAGGAAAAAGAGAACAAATTCTTAGCAATTTTAGACAAAACCAGCAATGCAGTCTATCTTAGGTAGGACGCTTAAGGGGTGATAGCATCTTCCCTTTTGTGTAACCAGTCACGTACCATAGAATCTCTGTTGATCAGTTTAGGGTTTCTAGTGACCCTGATACTAGGTAATGACTCCTTGAAAAAGACATTTTTCCCTAAAAGAACAAGATGTCAAATATCTGTTTTTTTTCCACTCCAAATTAATTTTTAAGTGGTTGCCGTGATGTCCGGGTGTGACAGAATGACGACTCCACTAGAGAACTCTTAGGACTAAGCTTTGCTATTTGTCTTTTTATTGCTAAACAATATTTGTCGTATTTTTTTTCTTTATTGTTGCTATTTTATGTTTACCAAGTTTTATTGTTTTTGCTCTTTTTACTATTTTAGCATGCATAGTTTGTCATGTTTATCATGCATATATATTGGATATGGATCTAAGGTCTTCACGCATCACTTATCTCATTTTTAAATACGTTTGGTATCAACTTTAAGATAAGTGGAGGAGTAACGACACCCCAATGGCTTTAGCCTGGGTAAGGCTCGCGAAACTATCTAACTCTCGCATGATTGTTTGCTCGACAGTGGTCGATAAGCTGAACTGATAATACTCAGGGCCTCTATCTTCATGCTACTTGTAAAACCTCATATCAAACTTTCAAGGGCGATCACTGAGCATGCGAAATACCGTTGAGACTATATAGTAAAGCTACCCGATACATTTAATGACTAGAACCTATCCTTTAGGCTAATCGTTGTGTAAATTCACTGAGATAAGCTAAACTTGCTTTCGGGTGATGTAATGATCATTATTTTTAAGATAACAACTATTGAGTATGGACTCGAGTCTGAATCTTTACAAATGACCGAGGGAGAATGCCTTAGACTGGATGTCGGTGAGATACCGCTACGCTAAGACATTAGATGCATAATAAAAGACACCAAGAATGTGATTGAAAGCTCAAATGATAAAAGGCTAAACAGATGTCCTTTTGACATTGCAATGAATATCAGATTCGGATTTGACCACACATCCAAAGAATAACGATCGTTATGTCACCCCCCTAAAAAAGTGAATCCATATCCAATATGTTGTGTTCATCTTCATGCATGTTTGAATATTCACTTATGAACTATGATAATACCGCACTCCAGGTGAAATATAGGTCCCCAATTGAAAACACTTATAACACTCGACTGCAAAAAAAAAAAAATGGAAAACGAAGAAAAAGCCCAGTTGGAAGCCCAACACCGAAAAGAGACGGAAAGTCTTAGAGAAGAAGTCGTAAAGCTCACTAGCCTACTCGAACAGGGCTTGAGATCTAAACCTGAAGAAGCAAAATGTATAGCTCAGCCTGAACCTATGCTCGTAAATCCACAGAATCTGGGGGTAAATGAGGTGTCTCAACAGGCTATGTATTCCTAATTTGCTCAACCAACATATCTCATAAGAATGTCATCTACCATTGACCTTACAATAAAAGAATCTCAAAAGAACAAGATGGTAAAAGAAGATGGCCTGGACAAATAGGTTGCCCTGGAACAAAGGCTGAGGGCATTCGAGGAAACTAGCCTACATGACCATATAAAAGTTTTCGAGATGTTTTTGGTACCTAACGTAGTCATTCCTAAGAAGTTTAGGGTGCCAGGATTCGTCAAATATACAGGAACTCAATGCCCTATAACTCATCTCAAGGCATACTGCAACAAAATGGCTGAGGTAGTCTATGACGAGAAACTCTTGATTCACTTCTTCTAAGACAGTTTGAGTGACGTTGCCCTTACTTGGTATATACGGTTGGACAATACCAAGATAAAAAAGTGGAAGGACTTAGTTGATGCCTTCATTAGGCAATATAAGTTCAATATGGATGTAGGCCCCGATAGGTTAAATTTGCAAGCTATGGAAAAAGACAACAAGAAGTTCATAAAAGAATACACTCAAAAGTGGCGTGAGATTGCCGCACAGGTTAATCCTCCTTTATTGGAAAAGGAGATGATCAACTTGTTTGTCAGCACAGGCCTCGTACTTTGAATATCTGGTTGGAAGCTCTACACAATATTTTTCTGACTTGGTTGCTATAACTGAAAGGATTGAACAAGCTATCTGCTTAGGATGGATTGCTGACTCGATCAAGGAGAAATGTTTCACTAGAGAAAAGAAAGAAACCGAGGTTCATAATAGTGAAGGTGATTACAAAGGCGAGAGAAAAAGCTACCAAAACAAAGACATCTAGAGATCACTTGTCCTGAAGACGAAGCTACAGTGTCACTAGGCCAAGAATGGTCTATGTGTGACCCTAACTAACTATTGGAAAGGTGCCCTTGTCGAGGAATTCATAAGAGAGGGATGGTTGGAATATTCCAGAAATTCCAATCGATGATCGCCAAGTGTTTAACCCTTTTACGTGTCACCTTGCTAGTATAAGGTCTTTGTTGCTATTTTAGGATTTTTAATGAAACAATGAGTTTGTCCTTCAATTGTGTCTTTTCCTTTGATTTATAACCAAGATATCCAGAAAGGGATTCCCTCTAAGTACTCACAAATACACTTTTGAAGCCTCGCGTGATCTCATAGACTCAATTCATCTCTTTTAACAAAATCAGTTTCCCCATTGGAATTTTAAAAATTGAACTTGCATTTTGATTTCAAAAGTAATTTGATGTTTATTTAAAATGATATTTTTGACATTTTACTTGTAGAATGACACATGAATCAAGCAACTCTTTCATTGAGGTGACTAAACTCTGAACCAAAATGCACGAATAGAAAATGAATTGTCATCCTCACACCATGACTCTTGAGCCATGTTGTTTTAAATGCATGAATAATGGTATGTGGTGAACTCTTTGCTCATAGACTCATGAAATGCATCTCTTTGTAAAGACCAAACCATCACATTGGGTGAGGCCAAAGTTTATTGATCTTAATTGCTTGCGTTTGAAATGAGGAAAGACCATCTTTGTTATTCCTTTCACATTCTAAAAAAGTATATCCCTTGTGGTCCCTCTTTGAGCCTGAGTAATTTTTCATTCATAAAAAATCCCGACTAAGATCACACCCCACACTAGGGGCACGTGAGAATTTTAATGAAAAAAAAATCCATGAGAAAGCTAGAAAGGCAAAAGAGCCCAAGAAACTCAAATGCTAGGGGGCATGCCCAAATCACAAAAAAGAGTGATAACCAAGATAAAGTGAGTATGCCTTAGCAAAACAATGAAAAAGCAAATCAAAGAAGAGCGGTAAAAGAAAAGATGAATGACACAAAAAGTCGAACTGCTGATAGTGATCTTCAGTCTTTGAAACCCTGAAACACTCTTTGAGCCTTATGAATCCTTTTCTTTCATAACTGAAAACCATAGCCTACATTACATACCTGTAAAAGTCTCTTCTAATCAAGCAAGCAAGCAACCTGAAACAATAAACAATGCTCTCAAAATGCAAAGAGTACATTTTCATAGGAGTCATAACATCGAGAACAAGCTACTCATTATTATTCATGCTGATAAAATGAGTGTTCAAAAAGAGACAATTTTTCTCAAATAAAACGTTGAGCTTTTTCTCGAGCCCTTCAGTTTAAAACCCATAAAAAACAGAAAGTCACCTCATGACATACTTTCACCAAAGACAATATCGCCAAACACAAGAGCAAATAATCTCTTTTCTAAGAAAAATAATTAAGGAATTGCAAGGTTTCAAAAGCAAATTGTTTTAAACTCACATCAAAATAATTTTTGTTTACAAAATGCAAGATCAAGATTTCAAGATTCATTTTGAACAGATATTCCTTCACCAAACTTAAAAGGAGAGAAATGAGAGAATGGTCACTTAAAACCATTATTTGTCTGAGTCGTTGACAAAACACACTTAGAGGCAATGACTAATACAAAGGGGCAACATTGTGTTTAGAAGGAAAATCGATCCCTTCTAGAAAAAAGAGAGGAACATTTCATACAACAAGACAAGGGGGCATTGTGGTTTATAAAAGGCAACTTGATCCTTCCAATAAGTGACACCAAGTGTTTAATGAATGATCCTCTCAAATTATATGACGAGATAAAAAATCTTTAGTAAGCAAGTGGGCTACGATGGGCATTATAAAGGCTGAGTTGTATGGACAAATCTGGGAAAAGACTTACATGGGCTAACTCGAGTGGGCTAGTAGTCAAACGACAAAGATGGCTTAAATCTGAGATAACAAGTCCTCATCAGTTAAGCAACAAGAAGATTAAGAAGAAATGAGGGCCTATATTTCAAATCAGGTAAAGATGCATGCATACCATCTAACCTTTGAGACATTGGACAAAGAGTTTTGCAAAGTTCATAAGAGAAATCTCTGACGGGATCCATCAAATGGAAGGCCGCCTTGAAATGGCTAAGATTGAAATTGCCTTTGGAAATTTTTCACTTTTGAGAAATTTTAACCTGGGCGGGCTGCCAATGAGAATTAGGCCGCCAAAAAAAAATCTTTGTATTTTTCCATCACCTTTCATTTCCCATCCTTAAGGCAGTGCGTTTCCTAACCCTACCTTATTTCAAGAGTATCTTTAAGCTTTCGACCATCCAAGGTGGTGCGTTTCTAATTAGTACTTAAAAGTATATTTTTATCAAGGTTTTATATCATTATTTTGCACTTGAAGTATCAATAACTCCTTAACTAAAACATGTTTTATAATAACAGGTCTGATACTATAAGATACCTTTAATTTATGGTAAATGTTATCTTAAATGCAGGCCTATCACATAAATCAAAGGATTGATTGATGAGTTTAACTACTTAAATTGAGAAGACAAAGAGATGGGCAAGCTTAGAAAAGAGATGCTGGTTCAGTCCAAACTAGAGCAGTATTCGGTTATTGGATCATACCTGGAGTTGTAGATTCATTTAGAGTTTTTAGAATTAGCAAATCATCTTGGGTCAATAGCTGTATTTTTACGAGGCAGTCAAGTTTTGGGGTCGTCCTGAAAGCTTTCAAAATGGGACATCATTGGAAAAACAATTGGAGAGGAACTACAGGTCTTCACAATGTTTGATCGAATGAATGCAATGTTTAACCATGCTGATGCCTTTATTGCCTTACCAGGTGGTCTGGGCATATTGAAAGAGATCTTTCATATTTCCTCTTGGGCCCAACTGCACATTCACCATAAACCTATATGTTTGTTAAATATTAATGGTTTTTATGATAATTTGTTGTCTTTGCTTGATCAAGTTGTGGAACAGAAATTTCTAACATCTTCGGCAAGACAAATTATAATCTCTGCTGCTATTGCTGAATAATTGATTGACCAACTACAATCTTTCATCCCTGTACTTGATCCCTCCATGAATCGTATAAATTGGTCAACTATGGAAAGTCGTAAAAAGCTTATATTGGATTTGAGCCTTCGTTTGTGAAACCTTGTGTCAGGTGATGTCTTCTATACTCTATCTTTCTACCTTATGACATTGAGGACAATGTCTTATTTTGGTTGGGGGACGAGAGTAGTAGTTGAAAAAAGAAAAAAAAACTAACCAACTAACTACTTTTGTTTTTAATAAAACATTTGACAAAACTGTTATTACTAGGATGGTAGAGTAAGGGGGAATGTTATTGACTCTTGAGACGCATCTTAATAAACATTTTCTAATAGTTATTTGCAATATTCATAAGGTCTATCACATACTTCTCTTGAAATATTCAGGTTTATAAACTCTCGCATTATTATCAATTGATTCTGCTCATATACTCATTTAACAAGTATTCTTAAACCTTCCTTTTCATACACACACTTTAACATATAATTGTGGGTTGCACATTGGATTATTACATTATTTATGTTCTTTTGTTAAAGGTAACAACTAAGGGAAATGAATAATATATAATTTGCAAAAAAAAAAAACAAAATATTGATGATAATAAAAACATAGATATGTTTGGTTTCGTAGCCTCCTTAACCTAAGCAATTAAGCCCGAAGAGGTGTTTTAACACCTAATACCCTAAAGTCAACTGACTTGGGAGCTATTGGCCCAGTGCTTGTTACATGGGTTAAGGAGAAAAGATTAAGGGAATTAAACATTGCACTATCTACGTATCAGTATCTTCTACCCGAGTTACTAAGCTCGTACGGGTGTCTCAACACCTAATGCCCTAAGACTAACTGGTCTGGGAGTCATTAGCCAAAAGCTCCTTACATGAATTAAAGATTTATTGTGTTTTAAGTTATATATATATATATAAAGAAGAAAAAAATGATAATAATCTCAACCTAAGGAAGTTAACTTTAGAAAAACATTAGAACATAATATTGTTTTCTTCCAATAAAATCCCCATCATCTATGTTTTCATACATTGAGCACATAAAAAGAAGGTTTATTAATATCTTGTTTCAACAGTATGAAGCAGATATAGAAATTTAATAAGAGTTTGTTTATTTGGATAGATTAATAGAAGTTGAATGATGAATGCCTTGCTTTGTGGAACTTGCAAATTGTTTTTCTATTTTAACGCTTTGATTACTAGGGACTAGTAATAAGCTAGTTGGGGGGTGTAATTAGTACTTAAAAGTGTATTTTCATCAAGGTTTTATATCATCATTTTGCACTTGAAGTATCAATAACTCCTTAACTAAAGCATGTTTTAAAATAACAAGTCTGATACTATAAGATACCTTTAATTTATGGTAAATATTCATCTTAAATATAGGCCTATCACATAAATCAAAGGATTAATTGATGAGTTTAACTACTGAAATTGAGAAGACAAAGAGAGGGGCAAGCTTAGAAAAGAGATGCTGGTTCAGTCCAAACTGGAACAGTATTTGGTTATTGGATCATACCTGGTGCTATAGAACTTGGATTTAGGTCTGGTCTATATGGATGGAAAGCTAAGACATAGGCCTAAAACTTTCATGAGAGTTCAAGATTCAAAAAGACTATTTTCAAGTTCAAATTGTAGCAATAACAGAAAAGTCTGAATCTGTCCTACAACCCAGACACTGTTCAGTGTTTAGCCCATATCTCGAGTTCTAGAAGTCCAAATGCACTGATTCGTGTTTCATTGGAAAGCTGAGACAATTTCCTAAAACTTTTATGAAGACTAACTATTCAAATTCTGACGTTAGCAATGACGTTTTGTTCAGACAAGAAGATAAGGATTGTTACCAAGTCAAGATGTGGCCACCCACTCAATAATTAGTCATCAAATCAATAGTTCCAAATTTTGGCCTATAAAATGAGGCATTTGCCATGCATTTAGGCATCTTGGTTTTTAAATCAAGATCATGTTGTTGCTCTCTCTCTTTATAGTTTTGTAATGCTTAATTTTTGTTTATATTAATCTCTTGTTTATGCTTTTAATTTCCTTTCTTTTACTTAGTTAACTTATATCTTATTTATATTCTTATCTTGTTTATTTATGTTTCTCTCTTTCATTATGTTTAGCTAAGTTTATTATGTCAAGGTGAAAAGGTTACATTAATGGTGTAAGAATAAGTATAGTATAAACTCAACATGGATCTTAATGTTTGATACTAACATGTTTTGTATTTGTTATCTTGTTCACTTTTAATATTTTGCTTGTTAAATGTTTAATCTAGATTTATGTTGTATAACCCTTGGTACAACAAATACTTGGCACTTTCATAGCCCAACTGTATGGTATAACCGACACCTGTGCTATGAAAGGAACTTGATTTGTTGTTAACCTAAGTTATAATCATGAATACCTGACAACATTTACAAGTATTAACATTATTCGAATAAGATAACTAATGTAATCATGTTAACAATTTATAATCCGATTGGAACCTCCTTTGTGTGTGGTTTTTAGTTGAGTAATAAAAAGAGTTTATACTATACTTGTTTGAAATAC
>Ga0325402_1002630_pt1 | contig 15838 bp, 11 predicted proteins | sample PopdelMetagenome_22_FD_207212 | JGI IMG/M metagenome (GOLD analysis project Ga0325402, IMG submission 207212) | Populus deltoides microbial communities from Bellville, Georgia, United States - Xylem-PdKOR-R3 | ecosystem: Host-associated > Plants > Phyllosphere > Stem > Wood/Secondary xylem... | reverse complement strand
GATTTTGTGAGCTAGTCATGGTTCTTTTACCCATGCTAGTTCTGTGTCTGAGTCCTCCAAGAACACGCTGCTTACCACTGTAAGAAGTAAAGTTTTAGCTCACTTTCTTAGTCAGAAAAGTTGTTTTAGCATGGTGGTTTGATGTCAGCCAGCAAGCATGCAGGTGGCATGCATTCCATTTAACAATTTTCTACTTTCCTAAAATAATTATATCCTTAGTCACTGATATTACAAAAAAAAAAGAAAAAAAAAGAGTAAATATAGAAAAAATCATCATCACAACTGAGAAATGAGTGCCGAAAGCGGGGGGAAATGGGAAAAAAAATAGAAAGAAAAAAGAATTCTAATGCAATACATGCATTGAAATTCAAAGCTTTAATCTAAACTTGCAATTACTAGCCTTGATGCTAATCAGATTGTTGGTAGATAAGCTATTCACCACCAACAAGCAATTCCCTAAGATCCTCACCTTCCTCAGCTTCAACCTCCCAAGTTTGATAGAAACTGGTGCATCAATCTTAAGATCCAATGGAATACGTCCTGTTTGTTGTTGCTCTTGCAATGTCCTCATTAAAGTGCTTCCATACTGTGTTTGCCCTGTTAAGCTCATATCCAATTTTGTTATGTTCTGGTGACCTTGGTAGAATTTTGGTATTGAACCTTGACAAAGCTTAGTGTCTGTGTACCATACACTCAGCAGCCCACCTTTCTCGTAGTAAATTCCAATCTTCTTGTTGGGGTTATTTGCTGTGATCTTCACATCGAATTTAGCATATAAGGTCATATCAAAGTTGAGCCTCAGGTCACTTATTCTCAAGCTATCTACGGAGTAGTTGGGGATTTTTGGTTTGAAGACGAGGTAAAGAATGCCCGCGGTGGCTCCGACAATCCCTAGTAGAAGGACAAGGAGACCTACTGTCCAACATATGCACTTGCAACAGCTTGTGGTTTGTGATAACTTAATCACTTGCATAACTGCTGGAATGGTACGTAATGACAGTGGAGGTTGCTGCTGACTCAGACTCGAACTGCCCTTTCCAGATGCTACCAAACCTCGCAACACCAGTGGTGCTGTTAGTGGTGGCGCTTCCACATCTACTGCTGGATGAATTCTCTGGTTATCTCCCATCACCTTAATTCTTTCTTCTTCTCTTTCTTTTTTTTCCTTCTATATCGAAACTTATTTGCGGACTTGGGAGTTTGTTTTCATCGTTGCACTCTTCTTTCCTTAAACCAGTAGTTGTACCTCAAAAGCATTGAAAATATATAAAACCCTTTCATAATTATATCAAGTAGAGGGAGCTAGCTGACTAGAGGAGGTTCCTTGTAATGTATGACCTCTGATTTTGTGCTTGAAACAAGGCACTTTTTGACAGGGAAGGTCTTACATTCCGCACCTAATAATAGCACATGGGACTCTTGATACAAGGTAGTTCAGCTAAGTAAGGTGCATTTATGAGAATTTCAACATTCCAGGAATCTTTATATGCAGCATGTCTCCCTAGAAATTAAAAAAAAAGGGCAAGGTACCTCCTCTCGGACCTAAATATTAAAATGTGCTGCAAGTAGATTCATCTAGAAGAAAAGAAAAACAACGTCGTGATGTAAGGAGCTAATTTTGTTTTTGTTGAGAAATCCTAATAGAAGGCCTCAATTGAAAAATAAAAATTGTTTTGGGGCAAAATTGATTCGAAAACTTGTTTGAGGGAAATTTGATGCTAACCAAATAATGTGATTTCTCATCATCCACTTTCGCATAACCTTTGTTTTCAGAACAATAATAACTCGAAGGATTAATGAGAAATTGTGTGAGCTTACACAAAAACTAACAGAAACAAAGAACAAGAAAGGAGATGAGAAGTACACTAATAACACAGCCTCGTTCTGTAACGCATGAACCATTTCATCAAGTTCAAACAAATCTTCACAGGTACAATCATCCCAATGTATATGATCACATTGACCAGCAACTAGGCATAACCTGGAATAAACATTCATCTTTGCTCCACTTACCCCCCTCTAACAAACTTCTTCAGCCAGAAGCCGAGTTATTTTGGCATGTGGATGACACAGCGTAGACACTTCCCTTCTCTCATGAGTTCGAAAGCTTTGTTGATTTCCTCAAATGGCAGATTATGTGTAATGAACTCATCTATCTGGATTTCCTGTATTAAAACTGTGAAGTTAGTACAAACATCTGGCAGATTATATTTGAAAGATACTTTTGTTTATAGATGACCGAGTGTTTATGGACTTGGAGACAATCGATCCCGGTGACTGTAGAATTTGACATCGAGGGCTCGTTTGGTGACAGGAATGGACACAGACTAGATCAACCAACCAGTAAACTGGTCAGTTATTTCACAACACAGGATGTGCTCTTGTATAAACTCGATAATGGCATATCAGGACATGTAAGAATTGTCAAGCTAGTGGACAAGGTACAAAGAGGCAGGTGCTTCGATCAAACTTGAAGGGGATGGGGTAACATTTTCGTCAAAACAACCTTCAGTTGCTATTAATGCACTCCAGAAAGTTGTTGTAGTGATTATCAAGAAGGATCTGCTATGAATTTATGATGCTTTACTTACCTTATTCATATACATGTCAACTAATGAAGGAAGATCTGATTTTGGTTTCCATCCTCCAAATAAAGAGCCCTTCAATGTTCTTCCAGAAAGAAAGAGGCCATAATGAGCAGATACTTCAGGCTTAACTTTTGGCACACCGAGAGTAACTGTTAATCCCCATCCCTATGGTGTGCACAATAAGAAACAAAACGTTCAAAAATCAATAAAGATTCAAGTAAATAAAGAAGACGGAGTATTGGAAAGAAAGGTACATCACAGCAAGATTGTAATGCAGTTGTAATCATTCCAGTGTCACCGATGCATTCAAATGAGTAATCTGCCCCTCCATCAGTAATACGTTTGATAACCTGAAAAATTAAACATCACAAAGACAAGGTAAAACTTATACAAAATCAAGGTGGCTTCTGGTATTTCCATTTGCCCATTTCTTAAAAGTACAAGAAGCAGCCAACCCTCTATCTGTAAATCTTTGATCTCCTTTTTCCATCCCTGCCTAATCATCTATCTGCCTTGTGAATGTCCCTTTTATCAAAATTTAAAATTAACATACATTTTTTATGTTAAAGATTAAAGAAATTCCTCATTCCTGCAGTTTAGGTGAATGATACCTGTTGAATTGGTTCGTTGCAGTCATTTGGGTTGATAAACTCAGTTATTCCAAAATCCTTTGCTGCACCCGTAAGAGAATCTCCATTAAGATCCAGAGATATTGGATTGCTTATAAACACAGAACCAAGAATTTTAAAGTGCAATGCTAATCATACCCTTGTCACATTTTTCAGGGTTAGTGTCAACACCAATTATTTGAGATGCCCCTCTAATTCTAGCACCTTGCGCGACCTAATCATAAAATGAAAATAAAATAAAATATTGTCAACATCATGCTCATGAAGTACATTCTACTGGTATTTGGAAAATATTGATGCTATAGATGTTACTAACAAGCATACTTACAGAAAGGCCTACAGTCCCAAGACCAAAAATCACTACAGTTGATCCTTTAGATATATCAGCAACATTCCAAGCTGCTCCCAAACCTGAAATTGAACACTAGTTATCATGCTCAATCCTACCAATGAATACATTGACACTCACGTGCTATTGGAGTGATAGCCATGTTATCATCTACTTTCTTGCTTATCAATCTTATACCGAAAGGTGGATGGAGAATCTATATTTGTCACCTCTGGCCCTCCCTCTCAAACAACACATACAACCAAAACATTCCTGAACACCATTGGCTGGAGTCTGTGGTGAGGGACTATCCCTGGTTTTTTAGCCATGTTCCATGGACCTCTCACCTATTCAATTAAAAGACACCCCCGTTTGTTCTTGTACCATGTTGGTTACAGGTGTATACCTAAACAATTGGGGATGATTGTGGGATTGAATGCGATAAGAAGATATAGACAGAAGACCCTAACATTAACTTGATAATAATATCGGGACTCTAAATACCATACCGGCAGCTAGACCACAACTAAGAAGGCATATTTTCTCCAGAGGTGCAGCGGAGCTAACTTTAACAGCACATCCAGTATGCACCACTGTATATTCACTGAAACTTGAAACTGCACAATAATGATAAACTGGTTTCCCATTGATTGAAAAGCGTGTTCCTTGGTCACTATGCATTACACCTCGCCTTTCCAACCCCAATACTTGGCACATGTTGCTTTTTCCAGACATGCACTGTCTACATGTCTTGCATTCTCCAGTGAACACTGTGAGCACATGGTCGCCCTCTTGAAATTCAGTCACTCCCTCCCCAATACTCTCAACAATCCTGCAGATTTATTGTTAGAAATTTAACATAAGTTGCCAACCTCGCTGCACAGTAGACAATCTTTATTCTTTAAATCTCAAGGACTACAATGCGGTAGTAGTAAGATGTACAATTTGCATTAGTGCTTCTCATGCAAAACATAGTGATATAAAATGCGATTATCTTGCAAATTCTCTATCACGGAACATTTTTGTAGGAAATCTAAGACAAATTTTAGCTGCCAACAGATGGTCTAGATTCTCATATTAAACTGACCAACACATGCACATACACATTTGTTTGAACTTTGATCTAGACCAATTAAACAAATCCAGTAATCATAGGGACCTCAATTTTGAATAAATCATTTCATAATTATGCACAGGCATGCAGAGCATTATATAATTAGATTACAAGTAAAAGGTACAGAAAAGACCCTGATGCTTCATGGCCAAATATCCGAGGAAATATAGCCTGCAACAAACAAGCATGTTCTATTAGACATTCAGCCTGTTGACTTGATTGATTTACAACTCTCAACAAAAACAAAAAATTCTTACTATAACATAAACATGAGCATATATTTCTTAGTTTCGATTGACGAGGAAGCGTGGACTGACATACTAATTTCAAGATAACCCACCTCCCAAAAACTTAAATGAAAACCTTTTCTTCCAGAATAATTTCAAGATACACACCAATTTCAATTGCATTAGCTTAGAATCCAGTTCAATATATATAGCAATTGAGTTTGAGAAGTTGCCATTATTTAATGTTTAAGCTCCGTTCAATAAGAAAGTAGACTGGAATTGGTTGGCTAGGATTGACTAAAAATTATGAAACAGTAAGTAAAAATAAGTAGAAAGTATGGTTAAATTACATGAGAATCCAAAGCAGAGAGGTCACTGCGGCAGAGAGAGGTAGTGACCACTTTGATTCTGATCTCTTGAGGGTGTGGAGGACTCACTTCCACTTCCTGCATCACCAATGCCTCTCCAGCTCCCCATGCCACCGCAGCTTTTTATCAAAATCATTAAACAAACAGCAATGCAATGTTATAAACTTAGATAAACAAATCATCATCATCATCAAGTCAGAAAAAGAAAACTAGAAAGTTACCTTTGCAAGTGATGACATTGGGTTGCTTGATCGAAGATGACATTTTGATTGCTTTTTCAAAGGGATATGGTGGCAGAGAAGAGAATCTTGAAGGTTTCGCAAACGAGATGGTAGAGTCAATGAGAGTTTGCGTTTCTCTCTGTATAGTAAGTGGCAGGAAACAAAGATGGGTAGGTAGGTCGGTAGGTACTGGGAAGTGGGGACTCTTTTTTCAAGTTTGGTAGTTGGTGAATATATATATATATATATATATATATATAATGAAACAGTTAGAAAGGGGGAAAAAATTCAAAAATTACCTGTGATAATAATTAAAAAAAAAATGACAGAATGGTCATAGAGTATGTTGATTGGTCCTGCAGAGCTTTATTAGTTTCTTGAAAAAGTCCATTGTTCTAAGCTTGAGTTATTACTTGACACATTTTATAAATGATGGTGAAATTAGTTTTTCAAGATTACTACAACCAATCTTTGTTGGTTTTATGAAGAATTATTCTGGTTAATTCTGCGTACGATAATGTGGTGACCTTGTTAATGGAGTGATTATGCTCACACAAAACAACATTGATCGAAAGTTTACGAAGAAAGGTTGAGATTGGTAAAAAATGGAGGCTCATTTTTTGTTTCCTGAAGTACAACTTTTTAGCTGTGGCAAGCACCCCTTTGAGTGCTGAAGCTGCTGCTGATGATGCTGCTCTACAAGATATCAAGATCAGCGCATCCATGCATAAGCACACCAGAAGCTAGCTAGCTAGCTGCGTGCCGATCCAGGAGATGTTGTGAATGATTTAAGCTCCAACCAAAAACCACTCTATGGTGGACTCCAAAAATGACTTTTGCTGCTTATTTCCATATAATATAATCATTTTTATTCAGAATAAAATAAAAAATTTCTTGGGAATTAATATACTAGTTCTAACATGGATTGCCTATACAAGACTTGGTTAAAGAAAATAATTAATTCCTTAATTAGAATGAAAAATGAAAGCTAGCCTGTGATACCCTAATCAATACGTTCCAAACCACAACTTTTTCCAACAATATTGAAAATTCGAAAAATCATAAAGGTCAAAGCCAAAGGAGCCATCGAGCATTTTCCTTTGCAAACTATACATTTCTAAATTTATTTGAAGTTAAAAGCAGTTGTGTTCCTTCTTCGCTAGCATGTGGCTGTGTGCGCAAGCACGCATGCGCAAGGGAGATAATGAAAACTCAAGAGAAAGAGGGGTTCTGAAAAGTTTATGGAGGTATTTGATATTTTTCTTATTGCTATTGCTTGTTGAAACTTCAATACATCTTGACTATTTATAGCCTTTCGGAGCTTAACAAGAATTCTAGTTTCTGAGCAATAACTAATAAACATTATCCTAACCTAATCTAAGATAGTTGTAATAAATCAGAACTCAGAACTCAAGTCAGAAACCAAGTTAAGCCCGGGTAGAGTTGCCGCCTTCAAGGCTGTCTCCGCCGCATACAAGTCCTCTTAATTCAGGATTTTCCTTCTCCCTTTTCTTTTAGGATACTTCCTCTTTCTCCCTCTCCAGTTGCCGCAACGAATCTGCCTCTGGTTGCCGACTTACTGCTGCTGAAAATCCTCCTCCCATAAGAACTTCCACCGACCTTGCTGCTGGAATTTCTGCCGTGACTTTGCTGCTGTTTCCTTGCTTATTCCACAACCTCCTAGCTCTATTGTATGCATTTTTTAGCAGCCTACCTTGGTCCTCATCAGGAGACTGATACTCTCACCCTTCCAAAGTTCTCCAGCCAAGAATATTGTTGTATGGGATCCAAGGAGTCGCACTGATGTGTCCAACAAATATACCGCAGCACCTTCACTATAGAGCAGAGCACACAAATGAAGTTAAAATGCTGAATTTTCAAGAACCACTCAATCATGATTTTCCAATATTTTAGAAGATTTGCAAATAAATAGGAAGAAAGTGAGGAAAATGAGCAGTGTGCTGCAACTATCAATCCAAGTGCAAGATTTGACAATTCTAGAAAAGAATGCTGGAGAAGTTTACTAAAATGTTTTCTATTCCTCAATAAATACATAATGAAGTCCGCAAAGAAAATCCTTACGACATGTTGCTAGCAAAGAGACCAAAATCAACTACAAAATGATCGCAATTTGCAACTCACTATTCATATTCATAAGCAGCTTAGATTTACTCTGGATGAACTGTAGAAACAGATAGCAGTGAAAGGTTTTGCAGTCAATGAGGATTTTGTGTTAATGTGCTTTTCCAGTACTACTGAAACAGAGCTAGCACACTCTCGCGTGAAAGGCCCAATCGTTAGTCTCTTAGAAGTTCTATTTACTCCCAGAAACTTATCAACTAAACTAGTTGTCACCTGTACCAATATGTTATCATTTATTTTGTGTAATAATCTTACGAACAGAAATTATGAGATAACAAATATCATATATGAATGAAAATTCACTCCCTGTTCATTTTAAGACGATATAGAAATACTTAAAAGAGTTTCAGATTTCTTACCTCTTCTTAGTCACATTTCATTCACTCCCAGAAACCGACCGCCTCCATCTTTTAGCTGTCATTTTTCAGCATTACTGTGTTGCTTTTTCCTTATTAGATTCATCAATGGGCATATACCAAATTTAATGTACATTATCCAATTTTTGGATGTCTAATGGTTCCCCTTGAATGATCCTCAACTCAAGTCTGCGGTTTAGTACCGAAAATTGAAACTTCAAATCCAAAGATAAATTCAATTTGGGATTGTCGTACTAATACTATGCAATTGAGTTGCCATAATTTTATAAGCCAATAATACCTGAAGTCACTGCTACCCATGGGATACAGTAATTAGTAATGTTGAAATGCTACAGAACCGCAAGTGACCGTTTCTTTTCTTGTCATAAATTAACTACACTATATTCAATTCAAGTATGAATACTGAAGCTTGTTTTGAACATGCACGGAACCCTGGCACTTGAATTTAAAATATGGCATAAGATTTTTATTCGTACTGGTCAATGTACCTTCAGGACCTCAGGTCAAAGAACCATATGCTCTTTTGATCAAATGTCTTTCAATGTTTGTCAATTATATGCGATACCCTAGTATCATTTACATTGATAACTATGAGTTCATTCAATTTCTATCTCTAGCGGCACTCGTTCCTCTGGTTGCGAACCTTCATCATCAATATCTTCTTCAGTAATACCAGACGCTTCTACAGTCCTTGCGACCCATTCCTTGAGTGGATCTTCGTTTAAATCAAGCCTTAAGAGCCCCGCAAACATCCCACCCATGAATGCAACTGGTTCCTATAAAGGAAGCAATAACATTAAAGTAGTAATACCTTTTTATCAGGTTCTGTATACGATAGCAAAAATAAAAACAAGAAAAGTGTAAAATAACCGAAGACAAATCCACATCAAGTAGAATGTAGGCTTCTGAAACACATCATACATTCACTGCTCAGGGAAATGATTCAGGTAGATTTGCTTTTGACAAAGAACTAATATCACTATGGCAGACACACCATGCATTAATCCTTCAATCCTACTAAACAGTAGGCAAAGAAAATGAATTGACAGGTCTCCATTTCACATGATTTAAACAACTGAATACAAATACAGGTTATAACAACCCCCGGAGCTCTAAGGAAAATATTCAAGTAAAAAAAACCACAGGATCTAACTCAAAGATCCACAGAAAAGGACTGTAATTGCTGAAAGGATGGGAAACAATTAGCTAAGAAAGTTATGTCATAAAAATCCAACTTGATCCTGTGGGTGATCCTTTATCTCCTACAGAATCACTCCCACTCATTCCCCCCAAAAATTGTAAAACCAATCTCCATGGACCAATGTAGTAGATCAAATCCTGGTCAAGTGTTCTACAGCACTTCAATAGCCTCAATCAAAGGGGTACGGGCGTAAGGCTATAGTAAGCTTGTCAAGGTTTAGGTTTGGTTGAGTAAAAAGAGGAGAAGAACCTTAAGAAAATTAAACTTGAAGGAGAGAAGAGAAAGAAAAAAAAGACTTCGTTTTGTTCTACTATATATCTTCTTCTGCTATTATTCTGCTCAAAACCAGCAAGGAGATTTATTTTTTGTTCCTTGAACCTCATATCGTATGGACTACATCAAAGGAAGTGCCAAGAGAGTGTCACAATGATATCAGACTTATTTGACCATGTTTTTCAAGTAATTAATTGTACAAAAATGTGCAATGTGTATGCTCTACTGTAGAAGATGCTCGTACACACTCTAAAACCAATGAATGGATTCTAAATGTCTTACTGGGCATTCACTACTTCAAAGAAAACGTATCTGCAGACAAAAAGTAGGCTCCTTTTCTTCTAATTTTTATTTAACAAAAAGATTAATTGATTCTTCAACATCTTCAGCGCAAGATGTCAGCAACTTATTAAACATGTTCATGCTTCAAGGATTTGCTGATGGGACCAAATTCAAGAACCCTTCAAGCAGACCTCAAGATATCAATCCCATAAAAAAAACTACATAAGTAGAGAAGCGACAACAGCCAATTGAAAGCCGGAGGAAATGAATTAGAAGAGAAAGTAGCAAGGTACCTTGAGAGCATCTTTGAGGATGGGTTCATTGGTGGGGTTGAATAGACAAGAAGCTTTAACCACCCTAGTAACATTAAGAACTTGCTTATTATGTTTGCTGATGGTACTTCGATTCAGCCATGAGGGTAACTGGGCTTCTCTTCTTAACTTCTGCGATTTCTACAGTATACGGATGTTTCCATTCAATATTCCAGTCAAAACAATCAATTAGAGTTGAAAGAAAAAGAAGTAGCAGCAGCTGGGAGCAAAAGTTCTTACCAAGGCGCATGGGGATGTAGTGTTAATAGAACCAGAGAAAACAGAGAATGCCATGATTTTGTGGAGGAATCGAGAGTTTCTTCTTCTTAGCTTCTGTCTTGTCTTGTTGATAAATGAGTTGTCAGTCAATGTCTTAATTCCAAGATTTCATTTTCATTTTTCTCCCCCCTTTGTCCAGTAATTTCTTCACAAAACTTTTTTGTTTACTAATCGACCCCCTTAAAATTCATTCGGTTATCAATCGTGCCCTTCTCACTGCCTTCTTCCTTGACGAAATTAACCGAGAATGTTTTGCTTTTGTTATGTAACTAGATAAATGGACCGCGTGTTGCCGTGGATTGATTCATCTATAATATAAATTATTTTAGTTATGGTAGTTGAAAGTTATATTTGTAAGCTAGACATAAATGATTTAGGTCTGACAATTATATGAGATTCATATAAAATTTATAGAATAATAATTATATATAAAAAAATACATACATAGTTGCACATAAAATTTATTACACAATAATTAAAAAACAATGCAAAGATGTACTTTTTAAAAATTCTATAAAAAAAATCAATATTTAAAAAAATTTAATCTATATAAAATTAAAAAAACTACATATGAATCATACATACCTCTCTAAAAACTAAACACACTCAATATCATTTAAAAATAAATACAATTTAATTAAAATATAAACTGAAAATTTATTTGAAAAAATATATACAAATAATGTATTATTTTTTAAAAAACTAAAAAAAATTAAAAAGAAAACATAAAAAAAAATCATGTCAGGCACTTGCGGGACTAATAAGCTAGGAACTTGGAAGTGACAAACATGCCTAACTCATATTAGTTTGGGTTTGGTAAACATGTCAGACCCATGTTAATTTCAACTTGACAAGCCATCAAGTCTAGGCTTCTTAGGCCCGGCAACATACCAAACTCAAGTGTTTTAGGTTTGGCAACCATGCCAGACCCAAACACCTTTAGATCTAGCATTGTTGTCAGGCCTTATTACTATTCTTTTTCAATAATAATAATAATTTTTTAAAATTTATAAATAATATTAACAATAATGAAAATAACAACAACAACAATAATAATTTTTAATTTCACCATTTGAATCAAATTTATGATTTTTTTATAGTACTAATATTTTTTTCAAATTTATTAATAATTATAATAATAATAATAATAATAATAATATTAAATATGTCTGACCCAAGTTTACATCGATCTGGTAACCATGTCTGACTCACGTTTACTTAGGCTTGACAACATGTCAGACCCAAGCAAACTTGGATCTGACAAGGTTAGCAGACCCATCTTGGTTGGGTCTCGCATGCCAAACCCAAGGGCCAAGGCCGGTGGGTGCAAACCCAAGTTTTTTTGGTTTAGCAAACATGTCAAACCCACGTCTAACCATAGTTGGTCTAGTATACTTGTCAGACCCTACCAAGGTAGGTCTGTCAACCTTGCCACACCCAAGGCTCGTAGGTGCAGGCTTAATTTTCTTGGGCCTGGCAAACTTGCCAAATCCACGTTGGTTTGATCTATCAAATATGTCAAACCCACGTTACTTAAGTTTGGCAACCTAGCGTGTTTTAAGATTAACGTGTTTAAAATAATAATAAAAAGGGCATTGATTGCTAATCAATTTCAGATGCAAAATTCATTTATAGTCTCTTGAATCCAATAAACTCCAAAAGAAATAATTAAAGTAAACAACTCAGCGCAATCATAAAGTACTTATACCAACCCAGTATAGTGGCATAATACTTATACCTGCAAGGAACAAAGAGAAACAATAAAGAAACTACTGTCATTTCGTGCAAAATCAACCAAAATCTCATCCAACTACACCAGACCAACACTCTCCCAATAACAACCACGCAATTCAATACATCGCAGGTAAGGCCTATATCTAACTACCAGCCTCTCCACACTGAACAAATCAGGAGAATGATAACCCATCGAACACCCACTGACAACAAACAACTCAGTAACTCACAACACGCTACGCACACCATAAAAAAATGGTAAAAAGCAAACCACTCATAACTTATCGCGAGAACCAACTAATTTCTCCCGATAAACATTGCTCCAATCCACAATGAAAACACTCACAATCTACATCACATGACTAAGATTTTTTAGTTTTTTTTTTTGTAATATTCAATTTGCTTCCAAGAAGATAGAAGATTTATCAATCGACTCCAATTACAAGAGTATTTGTTAAAGGATATTTTTGTATGCCAATAGGATATTTATTATCAATAGATGATTTACATCTTGTACAATATTGTTTGCTTTAACTTTAACTTTTGGGAATTTGATTGAATTTACTTTGAATTTTGTTAATTAAAGTTGAGTTAATGCAATTTAGTTAAAATTATGTTAAATTGAATAGAATTCAATTTCTTTTTTACAGAATACCTAATAACATATTCATGTGAGATAACAAAGTTAAAAGAGCCACACACATGTGTTTCGACCTTTGTCCAAAAAGATCACCATCAACTTAATCCAAATTTTATTGTTGATGTTATATCAACCATTGTAATGAATAATTTTTAAATGATGGTTTCAAGTATACAGGATGAAATAAAATTACAGTACAAGTATAAAATATCATATGACAAAGCATAGGTTGCAAAATAGAAAGTGATTAAGCATCTTTTTGGTTCACGTGAGGAGTCTTTTGCCTAGGTTGTTGTTGGCAATAAAGGAATCAAATCCTGAAACAAATGTTAGTTAGACATACAAAGGAAATCTTGATAATATTACAATGGTTTTTTAGAGAGTTTTTTTTTTATCATTTAGACCTCATATTGAAGGTTTCAAGTACTATAGACCATTCATCAGTGTTGATGAGACACATTTGTACAGGCAATATGATGTAAAGTTATTGATTGTAGTTTCTTTTGATATGAATAATAGATATTCTCATTAGCTTTTGCAATTGTTAATGAAGAAAATAATTATAATTGGAGATGGTTTTTGCTTTGCTTATAAAGATACGTTACAAGTAGTAAAACCGGTATATATATATATATATAATATTAGATAGACATGCAGACATTAAGAATGAAGTAACATAAATTTGGCATCAACCTTTAAGATATCATTGGTATTGTGTCATATATTTTGTTAGCAACTTCAACCATAAATTCAAAGACCCGGCTATCAAAAAAGATTTAATGAGGATGTGTTATAAACCTTTCAGGTGCAAAATTGATTTGTGGTATCAAAAGAATGTTTAACTTGAACCCAACATTTAAATAATGTCTTGAAAGAGAGCCAAAAGAAAAATAAGCTTTATGTTATGATGGTGGTCACCGGTATGGTAATATGACAATTAATATTTCAAAGTCATCTAATCATATTCTAAAAAATGCTCGTGCAATGCCTATTTGTACTCTAGTGCAATTAACATTTTACAGATGTAATGGTTATTAGGTCAAACAAAGACGTGAAGCTAGTGATGTCATTCAAAGTGGAGTAATATTGCTCCCAGCAATTCAAATTGAATTGATAATGAACATGAATAGATTAAGAGATAATACTTTAATGTTGTTGACTTCGAGAAATAGTTTTCCAAGTCAACACTCTTATTAAACCAGATGTTGTGAAAGAAGTCAGGCGAGAAATCAAATTGAATGATAGAACATACACATGTGGTAAATGACAGACATTCCATCATTCACATGTTCTTACATGTTGTGCCGAGAATCACTTGAACTTCACACAGTTTGTTGATGATTATTACACAGTTTAAAGCTACGGTTTGTTAATGTATTTATCATTTCTTTAACATGGATGATATATGTTTTGGTTAATTTATAATTATTTTATTTTTATATACAAAGTTATTAGCTTACTACACACACACACACACCCACACACACACCTGGATGAAGGGGAAGCTAAGACATATCGAATACTGCTTTGGAAGCCACTATATAACCACCACACGATATCTTACGCACCACTCAAAGAGTGCAAAGACAATTCACACTTTGTCATGTCTATTGCATGTGCCAACCAATTTTTTTTTAATAATATCTATATTAAATTCATTACCCAAGAGCCCCTCTAACAACCTGATTATTACATATATAAAAACACAATATTAAAAGACATAAAGGTCCTTAGATCTAAGTTATAATTTTTTTTTGTTTAAAGGGAAATGTGTTATTCATTTATTTTAAAAAGAGAAAGAAAAGGATGACAAAACTCTTAGAGCCAAGCTTCAAAATCTTTGCTTTTAAGGTTGATTAAATTATTTTACTGTGCTGAAGACAAATGTAAAAACCTTTTTAACCCTATCCAAATCCTAAATGACTTTTTGACCATTTAGAAAGACAATTCTACCCCATACAAGGCTTGATGGTTTTATAGCGAAGGGAAAAATCATTACTTCATTATTGTAATCCACGATTATTTACATCATGGTTTATAATGTCAACACTAACAACTTATAGTTTTCATGTAATGTCCCCTCTCTTCCTTCCCTCTCTCAAATTCTTTATAATATGTAAATATTTTGTATTCTAAGAAGTTGATTTAATAAAGTTGAATTAAAAATTTAGAGATCATAGTTTAATTAACAAAGGGTGGGTTTTATTGTACCTCATCTCACTTAATATTATTTACTGAATAATATTTTTTTTCTATTTTTTATCGTACCTTTTTCATATAACACTATTCATTATTATAATTTTTTTTGTTGTATCCCTCCTCACATAGCAATATTCACTAGAATAATGTTTTCTTTCTTTCTTTCCTTTTTTTTTTCCTTTCTAATTTATGCTTCTTCTTTTTAATTTTTTTTAACTATATCTTTCAACATTAGATTTATTGAAGATGGAGCTTCATGATTTTATTTTTCAATTAATCTTTTATCAGATTATCTCAGACTTATGACCCATACTTCAAGTTTAACAAATTAATTTGACTTACTCGAGTTTTTTTTCCTCTTTTTTTAAATATTATTTTTTCAATTTCATCATTCAATATTGAGTTGATTAAGAATTAGACTTCATAATTTATTTTGGTTTGCTTTTTATGAAGACATTCTCATCTCATGATTCAGGTCACGAGTTTGACAGGTTAACTTTCTTTGACTCGAGTTTTTTTATGTTTTTTTTTAATTGATATTTTTTTATTTCAATTTTATCTTTCAATACTGGGTTGATTGAGAATTGAGCTTCATAGTTTGCTTCAATTTATCTTTTATTGGGTTATCTCGATCTTGTGACCTGGATTGTGGGTTTGATAGAATAACCCAAGTTGATTCAGACCATCTGTTTGTTCTTTTTTTATTTTTTTTATTTTCATCATTCAACACTGAGTTTTTTTAAAATTTAGTTTCATAATTTATTTTGATTAGCTTTTTATGGGGTTATCATAATCTTATAATTTGGTGTGCAAATTGACAAGTTAACTCGGGTTAACTCAAATTAATCTAATATATTGTCGTAGTAATGTTTATGAAAAAAAATGTCAATGTAATATTTATTTTGAGTTAAAATATATTTTTTTT